>Ga0208544_10000233_pt1 | contig 45964 bp, 45 predicted proteins | sample DEB08_DNA_9_FD_184526 | JGI IMG/M metagenome (GOLD analysis project Ga0208544, IMG submission 184526) | Aqueous microbial communities from the Delaware River and Bay under freshwater to marine salinity gradient to study organic matter... | ecosystem: Environmental > Aquatic > Marine > Coastal ... | reverse complement strand
TTTCTTGAAGTTAGTCATTTGAGTTCTCCTTGTTGAATATGTTTTCTTATTTGTCTGCGTTGTTGATGATTAGAACATAACAACACGTCACACCCTTGGATGTGCATTCCGTCACAAGAGAGAAAAATCATTTATTATCAATATTTTAGGCGAGCATATTTTTCATATTGGAAAATTTTGAAGTTTTGATAGGGTGGGATATGGCAGCAGATCGACCAGTATTAAGCCTAAAATGGCTATTCTTCGGATTTAGGGGACGAATCGCCCGAAAATCTTTTGCTCTGGCCGTTTTATTACAGCTGACATTACTGACCTTGTTGGTTTACCAGGCGGTTCAAGCCGGAGATGATGAGGGTCGTCAGGTGCTGGTCGGCTTTGCTATCATGGCATTCGGGTTGTTTTTGGTCTGGAGCTTAGCCGCTTTGTCGATCAAACGTCTGCATGATCTCAATCATCCTGCCGCACTGATCGCTTTGCTTTTTGTTCCCATGATAAACTGGGCAATTTTTCTTTATCTAATGCTGAAACCCAGCTATCCCGACGCCAATGATCACGGTCCGCCGCCTTTTGGATGAGCAATATTCGGTTTTGATTGACCGATATAACGCATCGCAATAGGAAAGCGGTATGAAAAATTCAGATACACTCACACTTACCGCCGAGATCCTTCGTGATCTTATTCGCTGCCCTTCTGTAACGCCTGAAGAAGGCGGTGCGCTGACTTATTTACAAAAGCGCAGCGAAGCAATGGGCTTTAAAGCCGAGCGGATGATTTTCTCTGATGAGAATACACCAGACGTCGACAATCTATATACGCGCCTTGGCACGGATGGTCCCCATTTGATGTTTGCAGGCCATACGGATGTGGTGCCCGTTGGCAAAGAAAGTGACTGGGCGCTTGGTCCGTTTTCCGGCGACATCAAAGACGGCGTCATGTATGGGCGCGGAGCTGTCGATATGAAGGGCGGTATTGCCTGTTTTCTTGGGGCTGTCCAAACTTACCTGGAAAAACACGGCAAGCCTGAGGGTTCCATATCCTTTCTCATCACGGGTGATGAAGAAGGTCCGTCGATTAATGGCACAGATAAATTGCTCAAATGGGCAAAGGCCAAAGGCGAAGTTTGGGACGCATCCATCGTAGGTGAACCGTCCAACCCTAGCGCCATTGGCGATGTGATCAAGAACGGGCGGCGCGGATCGCTCTCAGGGCGGGTCACGGTCAAAGGTGTGCAAGGCCATTGCGCCTATCCGCATCTGTCGGACAATCCAGTGAACGGGATGGTGGATTTGTTGATTGCGTTATTGGCAACACCGTTCGATGAGGGAACCGATCAGTTCCAGCCGACCAATCTGGAAGTCACCTCTGTTGACGTGGGAAATCCTGCTACCAATGTTATTGCTGCATCTGCTTCGGCAGGGTTTAACATTCGGTTTAATGATCTTTGGGATGGCGATAGTGTTAAATCCGAAATCATCCGACGTTTTGACAAAGGCGCAAAGGCGGGTCTAATCCGCAAAGGCAAAAACAGCCCTGTTGAATATTCGATAGAATGGCTGGGACGGGTTAGCCCGGTTTTCCTCACCAAGGATGACAGATTGATCAATACGTTATCAACGGCAATCAATTCGGTTACTGGAAAAACGCCAGAACTCTCTACGGGAGGTGGTACATCCGATGCGCGGTTTATCAAAGACTATTGCCCCGTTGTTGAGTTTGGTCTTGTAGGCCAAACCATGCATCAGGTGGATGAACGAACAGAGCTTTCAGATCTTGATACGCTGACTGCAATCTATCTCAAATTTCTTGAGGAATATTTTTCAGCCTAAGCTAGTAGCTGATTGATATGCCAAGCCAGAGCCGAGTTGGAAGAAATAACCGGCTTGCCAATGCGTTTTGCCGCTTCGGCCAAAAGATCAACTGTGCGCAGATTAGTGCAAGAGGCAAAGACAGCATCGCATTGATCACCAGAGCCAATTTCTTCCATGGCATCAAGAATAGACTGTCTGGAAATGCGTGTAACTTTTGCTTCTTCCTTTTCGTAAAAAGAACCAAAGCTGGTGATTTCAAAACCATGCTCCTTGAAGTGATCTGCCATGGCCTGGCTGACATGGGGTTCGTAAGGCGTCAGAAGGCCAATGCGTTTTGCGCCAAGGGCAGTTAGATTGGCTTTAACAGCAAACAATGGATTGGTGACTTTCACGCCAGGCAAAACAGAATGAACAGCTTTGGCGACATTGGCCTCGCCGATAACGGTCGAGCCGGAGGTGCAGCAATAGGCAACCACACCAAGTTTTCCAGCAGGGGGAAATAGGCTGACTGCCCTTGGGATTTCCGTTTCCATTTTGGCTAGGGTTTCGGCGGTAACTTCATCACCGCTTGGAACGCGCGAATGAAACAATGATACGGCGCCAGATAACATTTGGCGAATTTCGTTTTCCAATACCTCATCAGTTTGCAGCAATACCAGCCCAACAGATTTTCCGGCCTTCACATATTCCTGTTCGCTATAAGTCAAATTTTTTATACCGCTCATGATGGGCGCTTTCCGATAACAGGCATTTTCTGCGATGCGCGTTTGGTCAAGAGTTGGAGGCCGTCAGCGCGAATAACGATATTTTCCTCATGCACCATCATCTTTCCTTCTGCAAAGGCAAAACCTGGCTCAAGGGTCAGCACCATGCCTTCTTGCAGCTTAGTTTCATCCCAAGCCGTATGGGAAGGAAACTCCGTCAGTTGCATCCCAAGGCCATGACCCAATCTGCCAACATCGCCCGACGATATGATCGCATGGGGAACCATGACCTCGTTCATGGCTTCAAAAAGATCAGCGCATGTATTTCCAGGTTTTGCTGCTGCAAGACCAGCCTCAGTCGCAGCATAGGTAACATCATAGGCCTGTTGTACTTTTTCATCGACAGGACCCACTGCAAAATTGCGGTCAAAATCGCAGAAATAGCCATCCCAGATGCAGCCAACATCCAAGATCAGCACATCGCCGTCCTGCAATTTTCTTGACGAGGGTGGCGAGATGATGTCGCCATAACCACCCCTACCAGCCCCGCCTACAAGGTAAGAAACTTCGTCTGCGCCCAAGGATAGGCATGCTATCTTGAAGGCTCTAAATACTTCGATCTCGCTCATGCCCTCGAAAATAATCTCCGGCACCAGATCAAACGCTGCCGATGCAATCTTGGCCGCGTGACCAATTTTCTCGATCTCTGCCTCTGATTTGACGGACCGAAGGCCCTGCACCAATTCTGAGGCATCTTCAAAACGGCTGCCTATCAGCTTTTCTTTCAGCACTTCAAAATCATTGATGGGCGCGCGCAAATGGGTTTCTCTGCCCATAAGCATTCCGATGACTGGCGAAAATCCCGCAATCTCTGTGATAGTCGCCGCAAGCAGAGAAACCCCGTCATCTTCAGGATGGGGCGATGACCAGGTGCGGATATCTTTGACCCAAGTGCGCCCCATACATTCAGCGCCAATGGAAGGAATGACCGCGACAGGTTCACCATCTACTGGAACCAAGAGATACCAAGGCCGCGTTGGACTTTGCCAAAACTGGGTCATGAAACCGGAAAAATATCGAATGTCAGGTTCGGTTGTCAGCAGTAAAACATCCAGACCAAGTTCAGCCATCAGTGCCTGAGCCTTTACCAACCGCAACTGGAATTCACTTATAGCAAATCCGCGCTTGGGTTCAGGCAATGGCTCAAGAGAATGCAGCATGCTTAGCCCTCGATGATAGAGCGATAAAGCTCTGGGTCAGTCGCGCCTTCACAGCCAAAAACCAAAACACGCGAATTTGAGTCTAGCGATAAAGCCTCCATCATTTTTGCATCTTTTGAAATCGCCAGTAACGTTATGATTCCAGGCACCGCGCATTCCCCTGCTTCAATATCTTTTGCAGCCATGATCCGCATGGCTGGTGCGACGGCATCATCAGGTAAAGTAGCAACGCCGGAGACGCCTCGCGAAAGAATCTCCCAAGCGATCAGAGATATCTCACCGCAAGAAAGTCCGGCCATGATGGTTTCTTCTTTGACCTCTACATGAGACGGTTTTTGCTGACGCATGCTTTCTATGATGCAGTCCGCATGCTCCGACTCGGTGACAATAAATCTTGGGCGCTTTTCGCCAAGCTCGGCCCAAAAGCTAGCGCAAATGGCAGCAGCTAGTCCGCCAACGCCAGCTTGTATAATCACATGGGTTGGTGGCTCACGCATTTCATCCAGAATCTCCCGGACCATTACCGTGTAGCCCGCCATAACATAGCGCGGCACATCCAGATACCCATCATAGGATGTGTCCGAAATTACCTGCCAATTGTTTTCAGCGGCGTCCTTTGCGGCCAAACGTACTGATTCATCATAATCGCCATCAATGCGAATAATCTCCGCCCCAAATGCTGCCATTGCATCTTCACGACCTTTGCTAACCTCGCGGTGAATATAGATACGGCAGCGGCATCCTGCCATTTGTGCGCCCCAGGCCACAGAACGTCCATGATTGCCATCTGTTGCCGTTGTCACCGTGATTTTGGCAGCTTCTTTTGCCAAAATTCCCGAGCGAATTTCCGCGATAGAAACGGCGCGGCCAAGTTGTTCCGTTAGTGTATCAGACAAATATTTTAAGACCGCATAGGCACCGCCCAGCGCCTTGAAACTACCCAAGCCAAACCGTGTGCTTTCATCTTTATAGACGACAGATGCCACCCCACCAGTTGATGCTACATCCGCAAGATCACGCAATTGCGTAGGTTCATAACCTTTCCAACTGGCGATTTCATTTTGTGCTGCCTTCATCATTCCATTTGGAAACAATTCTTGCAAAGCATCGGGATAAACCGCTCTTGTATGATCACCCAACCATTTTTCAGAAATAGAAGTCAGGCTTTTCAAATCCGTAAGTGCATTCATGGCAATCAGGTCTCTTTTGTTTTTCGATAATAAAGTGTTACAGAAAGTCCACCCTTCGGCCAGACAAAATACGACATTTCACAGCGGAAAGACTGAACATGGAACGAATAGATACGATTGAAAAATTGTTGGCGCTTTATGATGAACCAGGAGAAGCCTCTTTGGTGAAAGAAGTTGCCGAGATCATTCCGCATTATCGCAAATTTATTGAAGCATCTCCTTTCTGCTCCCTTGCAACGATTGGAGATGAACGCGATGGCGGCATGATGGATTGTTCGCCGCGAGGTGATCTTGCTGGTTTTGTGCGCGTACAAGATGGGCGGACTTTGTTGATGCCGGACAGAAAGGGAAATAATCGCGTTGATTCGCTGCGCAATATTGTCAACGATCCAAGAGTCGCCTTGTGTTTCATGATACCGGGTTCGCTCAACTGTCTGCGCGTGAATGGCGAGGCTTTCATTTCCGCTGACCCTGAACTTCTGGCAAGCTTTGCTGTCGAGAACAAACCACCGCGTTCTGTGATCGTCATAAAAACCCGCTCTGTTTATTTCCAATGCGGCCGAGCTCTGGTTCGCTCCAAGCTATGGGACGAAAACGCCAAAGTCGATTCAAAAAACCTGCCAAGTGCCGGCGACATTCTTGCTTATGTTTCGGACAATAAGGTGGGTGGTCCTGATTATGATAAAATCTGGAATGGTCGCGCGCTGGAGACTTTGTGGTGAATAGCGCCGCCTCTATTGATGTCAATGACGAGCAGCGTTCGTTTCTCGAAGCTTGTAAAATCGCCCTTGAAGATGGCAGTTTTAAGCGTGCGGTTTTCAGCTCTCGGGCAAAAGGCAATGACAAGTTCAAGGCAAGCTTTGACTTGATACTTGGCGAGAAGCGCAAGTTTATTCGTTATTCAACCAATCAGTCTAGCGTAGACGAAACCAACGAACTCGACGCGCATACCTTAAAAGAAAAAATGTCTAGTCCAGAAATATCGCCCTTTCGTGCGGCAACGCTCAATACGGGTTCCTTTGATTTGCACTACGCAGAAAATCGGAAAATGGTGCCACGTCTTTATAAGACCAAGGCCAGCATGAAAGATGTGGCTCAAACCCACAACAAGCAAAAAAATTATGCGTTGAGCGAAGATCGTCCCTTTCTCAAAGGATTGGGCGTATCAACTGATGGCGGTAAGGTTCATAAAAAGCACTACCCAAAATTTCGCCAAATCGCCAATTTTGTTGAGATTATTGATCGCGATATTGGCGCGTTTGTTCAATCTACCGACCGCCCTATTTCCATTCTCGACCTCGGTTGCGGCAAAGGATATCTGACCTTTGCCACCTATGACTATGTGGCCTCTCGCGCCAAGATGCAGCCAAAAGCCAGTGGTGTAGACATTAAAACCAATGTGATTGATTTGTGTAATACCTTGGCGCGCAAATTGAATTTCGATGGTCTAGTTTTTAAAAACGCACGCATCAAGCCAAACAAGCCTGAGCCTGTTGATATTCTCATCGCCCTTCATGCTTGCGACACGGCAACCGATGATGCGCTAGCGCTGGGTATTCGATCTGACATGGAATATTTTTTCTGCGCGCCTTGCTGCCAAGCGGAGATTGCACAACAGACCGAGACTTCAACAAAAGGCTTTGATCTTATCAATGCCTATCCGTTGATGAAGCGGCGGCAAGCTGACATCGTTACCGATACATGCAGAGCGCTATTACTGACAGCGCTTGGTTATGAAGTGAAGTTTTTGGAGTTCACACCGCTAGAGCATACAGCCAAAAATCTCATGCTTGTCGGTAAGAAAAGCGACACGGTAAATCGTCAAAAAGCCTATGAGGAATATTTGAAGCTGAAGTCAGACTATGGATTTACCAAACATTCTCTGGAAGAAAATCTCAAAGATTTGCTGGCTGAGCCCACACCCTAATAATCCACTTTCATGAAATATAGGCCGCAGGCAGGTGCAACTGTGCCGCAGGCTTTTCGATCCTTTGCGTCAAGAGCTGCCCGCAAATCTTCTTTGGTCCATTTACCTTCGCCGACCAATTTCAAGGAACCAGCGAGCGAGCGCACCTGATTGTGCAGGAAAGCTCTTGCCGATGTGAGGATTTCAATTTCCTGATCATTGACGCGGCGCACATCCAACTGATCCAGCGTGCGAATAGGGCTTTTTGCCTGACACTCTGTTGAGCGGAAAGTTGTGAAATCATGTAAGCCCAAAAGTAGCTTTGCAGCCTCATCCATCGCCGAAACGTCCAGCGGTTTTTTCACATGCCAAGCACGCAAAAGATCCACGGTAAGATTGGCAGGACGATTGATGATGCGATAGCGATAATGGCGTTTTTCAGCTGAAAATCGGGCGTCAAAATCTGGTTCAGCATGTTCAGCTTTAATGACAGATATTGGATGGTTTTTCAGCCGCAAGAGGCCATTGGTTGCCTCGGCAATTTTGAACAAGGGCCATTCGGCCTCAAGGTCAACATGGATTATTTGTCCTAATCCGTGAACGCCTGCATCGGTGCGTCCCGCAGCAAAAATGATTACAGGATGGCGGGTAAATTCTGCCATCGCGGTTTCAATTGCCCCTTGCACGGTAGGCAATCCGTCTTGGCGCTGCCAACCTTTATAGTTGGTGCCGTCATATTCTATCTGGAGTTTGTAGCGGGGCATTAACTTACTTTGTCGCCGCTTGCCACGCGATTGCCCCGCAAAAACTCGTCGGCATTTTGAGCGGATTTGCCTGCCCGTTGCAACCGAACCAAACGCACCGCGCCACTTCCGCAAGCTATGGTCAATTGGTCATCAAGCACCATTCCAGGCTCCCCTGATCCATCGGCCAATTCTGATTGTAGCAGTTTGACGCGATCCATTTTCTCCGGCGCATGAACAGCCAATTGCATTTCGCACCATGCGCCTGGAAAGGGCGAGAGGCCACGGATTTGATCATGGACCTGCTGAGCTGGCTGGCTCCAATCTATCCGAGCTTCAGCCTTGTCGATCTTGGCAGCATAGGTCACGCCCTGATCGCTTTGAGGTGTTGTTACCAATTGCCCGCGCTCCAAGGCACCCATGGCGCGGATCATCAAATCTGCGCAAGCCTGGCTCAATTGATCGTGCAACTGGTTGGCGGTCATGTTTTTGGTGATCGCAATCTTTTCCGCCATGGCAACGGGGCCCGTATCAAGCCCCTCTTCCATGCGCATGACCATGACGCCCGTTTCTTTGTCCCCAGCCATGATAGCCCGCTGAATAGGGGCTGCTCCACGCCAGCGCGGCAACAAAGACGCATGACCATTCCAACAGCCCTCGGGCACCGCATCTAAAATCGCTTTTGGCAGCAAAAGCCCATAGGCAACCACGACAGCAGCATCTGCATCATGCGCGGCAAACTCAGCCTGTTCAGCCTCGCCCTTCAAGGATGTTGGCGTAAAAACCGGTATACCGAACCGTTCTGCAGCTTCATGGACGGGTGATTTTTTCTCGCTCATTCCCCGTCCTGCAGGACGGGGCGGCTGGGAATAAACCGCGACTACTTCATGGCCATGGCCAATCAGGCTGGTTAAAACCGGAACGGAAAATTCCGGCGTTCCCATAAAGATGAGGCGAAGGGGCATGGCTTAAATCACCAGCGGTGAAGCTGGCCCTTTGCCGGATTGTTTGGCGATCTTGGTGAATTTTTTGACGACCATATTGCGCTTCAAGCTGGAGATATGATCGATGAATAATTTGCCATCGAGATGATCCAACTCGTGCTGAATACAGGTGGACATAATTCCGCTTACTTCAAGGCTTTGCTTTTTACCCTTGCGATCAAGAAATTCCACGGTGCATCCGGCGGGACGCTCTACATCGGCATAATAATCAGGGATCGACAGGCAACCTTCTTCATAAACCGATGGCTCATCGCTGAAGCGCACAATCTGCGGATTGATCATGGCTATTGGTCTTTTTGTAGATGGTTTGCGCGCAGGACGCTCAGGCGGGGTCTCGCCTTTTTCTTCGGCCGCCAACACAGCATCTTCCCAAGCCTCAAGCTCTGCTGCACGCTCTTCTTCATCTTTCGGGTCTCCGCAATCAATCACCAAAATACGGCGCGGCAAGGCGATCTGAATGCCCGCAAGGCCAATGCCCGGCGCGTCATACATAGTCTCGAACATATCATCGATCAGTGAATTGATGCGCCCATCGATGGCCTCGACGGGTTTAGAAACCTCGCGCAAAAGCGGATCTGGTAAATTGACGATTTCGAGTATGGACATAGGGGCTTCTTAATTCGCAGAGATGTTTTGTTTCAGCTTTGAAATATGGACTCAAACCGCCAAGGTCAACTGTGAAAGGGCGAAAGCCTGTATTCCTGTTTTGTTCTTTTTGGTCGCGAGGGCGAAGCGAATCTGTTAGAGAGCTTGTATGGAAAACACATTCGACATCTCCGGCCTGTTGGCCTCGCCCCTCTTTACCGTCAATGATCGGGTTTTCACGCTTGGCGAAATCAGCGCGGCGCTTATTGGCCTGCTGCTGTTTCTGCTGATCTTGTGGCTTGTACTGGCTTGGCGAAACGCCAAGCACCGCGCTGCCAATGATGCGGCAAATCTGGAGCGCGCCCGCGAGGCAGAGGCGCGCATGGCCGAGCTTGTTGCCAATCAAAATGAACTGACCGGCCGCCTTGCTGCCATGAATGAAAATCTTGCTGGTCGTCAGCAGGACCTTTCGCGCGCTGTCAATGAACGGCTTGAATCCATGACCGGACGTATCGGCCAATCGATCACCGATACGACCAAGAATACCCAAGAGAGCCTTGCCAAATTGCAAGAGCGCCTTGCGGTGATTGATACAGCGCAAACCAACATCACGGCGCTTTCTTCACAGGTTGTTGAGTTGCAGCATATTTTGAACAACAAGCAGACACGCGGGGCCTTTGGCGAAGCGCGCATGCAGGCGATTGTGCAGGACGGGCTGCCCATGGGCGCTTATGAATTTCAGCATACATTGTCATCGGGCGCGCGGCCGGACTGTGTGGTGTTCATGCCCAACGACACGCCTGCTCTCGTCGTCGATGCGAAGTTTCCGCTGGAAGCATGGAATGCAATCAGAGGGGCAGAGACACCCGAGAGACAGAAAATTGCCGAACAACAATTTCGCCGCGATGTGGAGACGCATTTGAAGGCAATATCAGACAAATACTTCATCACGGGTGAAACACAGGATACGGCCTTTATGTTTGTTCCCTCCGAGTCGATCTTCGCGGAAATTCATGAAAAGCATGAGGGGCTGGTGCAAAAGGCCCACCGCGCGCGGGTGGTGATCGTTTCGCCCTCCCTTTTGATGCTCTCCATTCAGGTGATCCAGTCTGTCTTGAAAGATACGCGCATGCGCGAACAGGCACACCTCATTCAGGGCGAGGTTATCCGCCTGATGGAAGATGTCTCTCGGCTGGATGATCGGGTGCGCAAACTATCGGGCCATTTCGGACAAGCGCAAAAAGACGTGGACCAGATTTTGGTGTCGTCAGACAAGGTCACCAAACGCGGCTCGCGGATCACGGATTTGGATTTTACCGAGACGAAACAGGTTGAAGAAAAGCGGCCGGGATTAAAGGTGGTGGAGTAGGTAGGGGGAATGAGCGGCTTAGAAGAGAGCTCAGGCTTTTAATAACATTATTGAAATACTTTGTTTCCGTCGCCAAGTTTTCGAACCACCGCCCATTTCTGAATTTCAAAATTTCAGAAAGTGCCTAAATTACCACAAAAAGTACAAATTTAGCTAAGGACGCGAACTCTTATTTGGTTAAACGGCAACCAGTTCGGCGATTTTAGCTGCGACTTCGGTCATAGTTTTTACGGCAGTGCTCAGACCAGCTCTGGATGCTAACAAGAGGCTGACCTGCTCAAGCTCTTCATATGTTGTTCCATGTACAACCGGAATAAGCCGCTCGCGTCGCAGTAACGCCGAAAGTTCTTTGTCCGCAACCCCTTCAGCAGGGAGCCTTTGTAACATCGCTGGAGTTACCAAAACGATACCGACGCGGGAGTTCACCAAACCCTTGTCAATCGCTCGCATAATTGGCACCCCTAATCCTAGGTCCTTCTCGCTGAACCAAACTCGAACACCTCTCGCTTCGAGTAAATCATGTAATTCTTTTGCTGAGCCTTGCCTGTCATCCCATGCGTGGCAAAGAAACACGTCAAAGATGATCAATCTCAAACCATTGCTATCAATGATTTATTTACGCAACTTATCATCATTGAATTCAAGAAAAAAAATCAAAAGTTCTGCCGATCAAGGCTTGAGTTCCATATAACGATGTTCCATATTAGTTACGTTCTCAATTTGGGTGTTTTCTCGTAAATTATGACCGTTTCCCCACTATTTCGATAGATTGAGTAAGTGTGTCGATAGGTTCACTTTGTCCGTATTATTAGTTTTCAACAACAAACTCATCCCCGTCCAAAAACCCTCTCATAAACTGAACCCGTTTCTGCCAAACGAAACACGGTCATGACAAAGGATCGCTGGGCAGGAGACGGTGTCACCCTCCAGGGCCTAACGTAATTCTATTAAATTGCGCGCCGATAAAAAAGATGCGCAAGTGCCCAAAGCACCAGAACTCAAAGTAGACATCCAAAGACGCCACATACCCCTCACCAAGCATCCCAACAAACACTATCGGAAAGGTTGAACAACGCCATGAATTCCAGCAATGTGGTTTTCACATTCCAGAATTTGAAAAATAGGGTTATGATAATGCGTAAATTATTTTTATTATTGGTATCTCACGGTGCGGTCCTATCCATAGGCTTTGCGCTTGGTATCTACTTCCTTCCAATCCTCACCGCACCCAAAACACCCGATGCGGCGGTTCTTGAACAACAAGCCGAAAACGCGTTGTTCACAGCTGAGTTAACCCGCGATTTAAGAGGTAGTGATTTTCTGCATTGGGGCGAAGGTAAAATAAGCATCACTTCAAATCAAATCGTACATGAGGGCGCGCTCGCACCTGGGCCAGACTACAAGCTCTATCTCGTCAATGAATTTGTAGAACACGAAGACGAGTTTCTTCCATTAAAAGACCAAGCCAAGTTAATCGGCGATATCAAAACATTTGATGGGTTCTTATTGGATTTACCGCAGGATGTGGACCTCACTCAATTTACGACAGTTTTGATTTGGTGTGAAACATTTGGCGAGTTTATTAGCTCGGCGAAATATCGCTAGATCAATACAAGTTTCAACTTTTTCTATGCAGATCAATCGAGAGAAAGCGTATGGTTAGACTACTACTGATTTTGATGATTATTCTTGGCTTCAACGCTTCCGTTTTTGCCCAGGACGTCCAATACGAGTTGGATATTGAGATCACATGGAGCAGCGATACCCATCCATTTGATTGGCCAGAGGGGGGTGGGCATATGTCCGGCGTTACCGCGATAACTCATAACGATAGATATGTGCTGTTTAAAGATGGCTACACAGCAACCAGCGGTTTGCGATTTGTTGCAGAGCGCGGGCGAGTCCGGGTTTTGCGATCGGAATTGGAAGAAGCTATTGATCGCGGGTGGGTTAAAAACATGATTGATGGTAGTGGAATTGACAAGGTTCCCGATCGCATCAGGGTAACTTTTCCAATCAGTGAAACGCACTCCAAATTTTCATTTTTGACCATGATTGCACCAAGTCCTGACTGGTTTATAGGTCTTTCAGCAGTTAACTTGCGTGATGATGCGGGCTGGCGCAAAGAAACGCGCTATCTGTTATGGGCTTGGGATGCGGGAACTAACAGCGGGACATCTTACACTTCGAAAAATGACCCCAACCAACCGGCAGAATCCATTCGTTTGTTGGCTACTCCGCATTTTCTGGATGAAGCCGGCTTAAAGAAAGTTGGCACAGCGACATTCAAGCTGATCCAATGAGCACCCATGCACCAAGCGAAACCCTGCCGTGTTATTAAATCCTCGACAAAAGTTCTTTTAGCGCCTAAAGCAAACCCAAGAGCTGACCAAGTGGTGGGTCGGCAATCGCAAACAGACCTAAAACGGCAATAAGTGTCTTTCAGGTAACTGCGAAAAACCTCTGAAAGAACACAATGACCGAACTTGAAAGCGTTGTTCCAGCGCTAGCCGAAGCGCTTGCTAAGCGTGGATATGAAAGCCTGACCCCTGTACAAAAAGCCGTTTTGGCGCCTGAACTTGCTGGCCGCGACGCGCTGGTATCTGCCCAGACTGGCTCTGGTAAAACCGTTGCCTTTGGCCTGACGATTGCCCCTGATCTTTTGCAAGGCAAGGATCGCTTTGGCCATTCGGACAAGCCATTGGCTTTGGCGATTGCGCCAACCCGTGAATTGGCCATGCAGGTCAAAAAAGAACTTGAATGGCTTTATGCTGGAACCGGCGCGAAAATCGCCTCTTGTGTTGGCGGTATGGATATTCGCTCGGAACGCCGCGCATTGTCCGATGGCGCCCATATTGTTGTGGGCACGCCGGGGCGCTTGTGCGATCACATCAAACGCAATTCATTGCAATTACAATGCCTTAAAGCTGTTATCCTTGATGAAGCAGATGAAATGCTTGATCTGGGGTTTCGCGAAGAACTTGAATTTATTCTTGAAACATCACCGGAAGATCGCCGGACATTGATGTTCTCGGCAACCGTGCCTCGCTCTATCGCTGCCCTTGCAAAACGCTATCAGCGCGATGCAATCCGCGTGACCACCGTTGCTGAAGAAAAGCAGCATATGGACATTGAATATCGCGCCATGCTGGTTTCCGGTAGTGACAAAGAAAACGCGATTATCAATATTTTGCGCTATTATGAAGCCAAGAACGCCCTCGTGTTTTGCGCGACCAGAGCGATGGTCAATCATATGACCGCTCGGTTCTCCAATCGCGGATTTTCCGTTGTAGCGCTTTCTGGCGAACTTTCACAAAACGAACGGACCCATGCTTTGCAGGCCATGCGCGATGGACGCGCACGTGTTTGTATCGCGACAGATGTTGCAGCACGCGGTATCGATTTACCGGGTCTGGAATTGGTGGTTCATGCCGAATTGCCGAAAACCAGCGAGACCTTGCTGCACCGCTCAGGCCGGACAGGGCGCGCGGGTAAAAAAGGCGTTTGCGCCATTATGGTTCCGCACTCCCAGCGTAAAAAGGCCGAGCGGCTTTTGAACAATGCCAATATTCGCCCTGAATGGGCAAGGCCACCAACGGCTGATGAAGTGCTTACACGTGATGATGAACGCATGATGGCATCGCCTGAACTTCGCGATGATATGGAGCCGCATGAACAAGAATTTGCTGCCAAACTTGTCGGCGAGTTTACGCCTGAGCAATTGGCTGTGGGTATTTTGCGTTTGTATCGCAAGGACCATTCAGCACCGGAAGATATTTCAAGCTTTGTTCCAGCTCAAGAAGATCGCGGTCCTGAACGCGGACCCAAGCGCCGTGGACCGAAGTCCAATGATAGTGGTGGTAATTTTGGTGAGCGCCCGCCACGCGGTGAACGCAAACCATTTGAGCGTAAAGAAGGTAAAGGCAAAGACCGTAACGACTTTACCGATGGCGTCTGGTTTTCACTCTCCGTTGGCCGCAAACACAGCGCTGAGCCGAAATGGCTGATCCCGATGCTTTGCCGCGCCGGAGATTTCACCAAGCAACAGATCGGCGCGATCAGAGTTCAGGATAACGAAACCCATGTGGAAATCGATCCTGCCCATGTAGTGAAATTCCAACAAGCCCTTGGCAAAAATGGCATTTTGGAAAAGAGCATTTCTGTTTCGCAATTGGTTGGGGAGCCTGCGCGCGACAGCAATCCGCTTCCGCCGCAAGAATATGAGAAAAAAGGCGACAGTTATCGTGACAAATCGGCCCCTTCAAAGCCTTATGGGCGTTCAGAAGAAAAATCAGAAAGCCGTTCTGATAACTGGCAAGACAAGAAGCCTCAGCGCGAACAACGCTCGACCATTGATGACATCTTGGGCGACTTCGACGAACCTGCTTTCGATGAAGCGCCGGCTGATGATGGCTTTATCGGCAATCGCCCGCGCAAGGAGTTTCGCAAAGGCGGATCAAACGAAGGTTCAGGCGAAAAAGCCGATGAAAAGGGCAACTACCCTCCCCGCAAGCCATCGGGCAAATCCAAGCCTCACAAGGGCAAGGAAAAAGGCAAGGGTAAACCCGGCTGGGCCAAAGCTGGGGGCAAGAAGAAACCTGCCTCCGGTGAAAAACCTGGCGGCCGATCTGGCGCTCCTTCCAAGTCGAAAAACGGAAGCCAACCTTTGAAGCGCTTAAAGCCTAAGAAGCCAGCTTCAAGGGACTGAAGTGGGATTAATGGCCGGGTCAACGATCAGCTGACCGTCTGACGGAACAGCGTGACAATTCACCCATTGCCGGTCATTCCAAAACTGCAATAATGGTGCCTAATATCTTTTTTTGACTTATGGAGTAGGTAATGAACGCATTGCACCCTGAAATCGACGCAGACGGATTGATGGAATTTTCCGTTGTATTCACTGATCGCTCTTTGAACTCAATGTCTAGTAAATTTCAAAAAGTCATGCGCGACATTTCCGACACTTTGAAAGAAGTTTATAACGGAGATGGCGTTGCCATTGTACCTGGCGGCGGGACATTTGCCATGGAAGCGGTCGCTCGCCAATTTGGTACCGGGAAAAATGTTATGATCATTCGCAATGGCTGGTTCAGCTATCGATGGACACAGATATTCGAGATGGGCGATATTTCCGCTAAAACCAGCGTTAAGATGGCTCAGCGTGCCATGGATAATATCGATGCTCCATTTCAGCCGATGCCGATTGATGAGCTGGTTGCAGCTATAAATAACGAAAAGCCTGATGTCGTTTTTGCCCCCCATGTCGAAACATCGGCTGGCGTCATTTTACCTGATGATTATCTCAAATCTATTGGTGACGCGGTTAACTCTTATGGCGGATTGTTTGTTTTAGATTGCATCGCCTCAGGCTGCATTTGGGTTGATATGAAGGCTTGTGGTGTTGATGTCTTGATTAGCGCTCCACAAAAAGGCTGGTCATCCTCTCCTGCTGCAGGCCTCGTAATTCTGGGCGAACGGGCAACTGAACACCTCCCTCAAACAACCAGCACCAGCTTTTCATGTGATTTGAAAAAATGGTTTGATATCATGAAAGCTTATGAGAACGGAGGGCATGCTTACCACGCAACAATGCCCACTGATGCCTTGGTTCGTTTTCGCGATATCATGTTTGAAACAAAGTCCTATGGCTTTGAGACCGTAAAGGCCCAGCAATGGGATTTGGGCAATAGGGCGCGCAAGCTTATCGAGGGGATGGGTTTTAAAAGTGTTGCCAGTGAAGGCTTCAAAGCACCAGGAGTTGTTGTGAGCTATACGCAAGACAGCGATATTCAGAACGGCAAAAAATTCTTGGCAGAAGGTATGCAAATTGCTGCTGGTGTTCCACTGCAAGTTAATGAGGGAGCAGACTTCAAAACCTTCCGTATTGGCCTTTTTGGTCTGGATAAACTTCAAAACATAGATGCGACTCTGGACCGCCTAAAGGGTGTCTTCAGTAAGGTCGCCTAGGAATATCTCAAAAATTGCTGCGGCTTTTGATGGCCGCAGTTAAAGTTCCCTCATCGAGATAGTCCAATTCACCGCCCACCGGAACGCCGTGGGCAAGGCGGGTGATCTTCACCTCGACGCCTTCCAATTGATCAGTGATATAGTGAGCAGTCGTCTGACCTTCGACTGTGGCATTGACCGCGATGATGATCTCTTTGACCTGATTTTCTTCATCGCTTATGCGGTTCACCAAAGAGGCGATGTTCAGATCATCCGGCCCGATGCCATCTAATGGCGACAGCGTTCCGCCTATCACATGATATTTGCAATTGATGGCAGCCGCACGCTCCAGCGCCCATAAATCTGCAACATCTTCAACGATGACCAGCATAGCCGGATCGCGGCGCGGATCAAGACAGATCACGCAAGGATCAGACGTATCAACATTACCGCAAGTAGTACAGATTTTCACTTTTTCTGCAGCTTCACGAGCAGCTAAAGCCAAAGGTTCCAGCAGCGTCTCTTTTTTCTTAATGAGATGAAGGGCAGCACGACGAGCAGAACGAGGACCCAAGCCAGGCAATCGGGCCAGAATCTGGATTAGTCTTTCAATTTCTGGACCCGTAACCGACTTTACCATAATAGCGAACCTAGAACGGTAATTTCATGCCAGGCGGAATTGGCAGTCCGGCGGTCAGTTCTTTGGTTTTTTCAGCCATGATGGTTTCAACTTTTGACTTGGCATCAGAATGGGCAGCAATAATCAAATCCTCGATCATTTCGCCTTCGCCATCGGTGATCAAAGACGGATCAATCGACACGCCTTTCAAATCGCCTTTGCCCGAAAGGGTAACCGTCACCATGCCGCCGCCTGAAGTGCCGGAGGCTTCGACCAAGGCCAAGCCTTCCTGCATCTCAGCCATTTTGGATTGCATTTCCTTGGCCTGCTTCATAATGCCGAGAATATCTTTCATGGATTTTCTTTCCGTATGTTTGAATTGGGCATCGCCCATTCAGGGTAACTGATTTGTATGGGAGATGGGATTATTTGAAGAAATCGTCAAGACCCTGATCAGGATCAATACCAATTGCTCCATCACTTTCGTCTTCAGGAACAGGCGGAAGCGCTTCAACCACTGCTTCCTTGATGCGAACATCCACAATTCGTGCGCCATCAAAAGCCTTCATTAAGGCAGCAACGGCTGGATGAGAGCGTGCCTTTTCCATCTGATTGTCTTTTTCAGCAGCATCGATTTCCTCGATGGTGGGAAGACCTTCTTTATCGGAAATGACAATGTTCCAACGGATACGGGTCCAGTTTTCCAATTGTTGCTTAACAGTTTGCAGTGCGTCGCGGGAAACAGTGCCTACCTGATTAAATTCGAAATATCCTGAACGAAATTCAACCAAACGCACATGACGTCGAAGATAGGTTTTGGTTTTGATATCGCGCTTGTCTTCGGCAAGAAAAATCAATTGCTCAAACCGATCAAGCACTATGGGTGGCTCGTCTGAGCTTTGAAGTTCAGGCTTGCGCTGAGCTACGACCGAAGCACTGTTGTCAGATGCCAGTTCCAATCGCCCTTTTTGAGCAATGTTTTCTGTTTTTTCAGGAGCAGAAAACGTCGCAGGGGCAAACGCTGTTGGAGCGGAAACCGGAGCGCTATGGGTAGTTGGACTATTGGTAGAAACCGCTGAGGCAGAGCCGTCGGAGGTTGCAGGTGATGTGTTGGTACTGCCCTGCCCCTGTTGAACTTGCCGAACCAACTCCTCATGGGATGGCAAATCAGCGGCATGGGTAAGACGAACCAAAACCATATCAGCTGCAGCCAAGGCGCGCTCTGATGAACGCACTTCTGCGAGGCCTTTTAAAAGAATTTGCCACGTACGGCCTAGAATGCGGATTGATAGTTTATCGGCAAATTCTTTGCCGCGTTTGCGCTCGCTTTCTGATAACGCACTGCCCTCACCCAACATAGCGCCCGGGCCATCGACTGTAGCATATTTCAATCGGGTAACGAAATGAATGAAATCCGCCAGATCGGTCAGCACTACATAGGGGTCGGCGCCTGTATCATATTGCTCTTTCATTTCGCTCAGCGCAGCAGCAATATTGCCGGACATGACATTTTCAAAAAGATCGATGACGCGGGCGCGATCAGCCAATCCCAGCATTGAACGGACATTTTCCGCTTCAACTTTGCCGGAAGAGTGAGCAATTGCCTGGTCAAACATGGAAAGCGCATCGCGAACAGAACCTTCTGAAGCGCGGGCAATAAGACCCAGGGCTTCATCATCAGCTTCAACTGTTTCCATACCCGCAATTTTCTGAAGATGCGTAACCATCATACCCGCATCAATGCGGCGCAGATCAAATCGCTGACAACGCGACAGAACCGTGATCGGCACTTTGCGGATTTCAGTTGTGGCGAAGATAAACTTCAAATGCGCGGGCGGCTCTTCCAGCGTTTTCAATAGGCCATTGAACGCATTGCGGGAAAGCATGTGCACTTCGTCGATGATATAGACTTTATAGCGCGCAAGCGCGGGGGCGTATTGCACCGATTCGATAATATCGCGGATATCGTCGATGCCTGTGTGAGAGGCCGCATCCATCTCGATGATGTCTACATGGCGACCTTCCATGATCGCCTTGCAATGCTCGCCCTCAGTTGAAAGATCGATTGTCGGTGAATTGATGTCGCCAAGCTTATAATTAAGGGCGCGGGCCAAAATACGAGCAGTTGTGGTCTTACCGACCCCGCGAACACCCGTCAGCATATAAGCTTGGGCAATGCGACCCGTTTTGAAAGCATTGGAAAAGGTGCGGACCATCGGCTCTTGACCGATAAGATCGTCAAAGTTTTGCGGGCGATATTTTCGCGCCAAAACCCGATATGCGTTGTTGTCTTGCATGCGTTCCCGATCCAACAGATGAAACCAAAGGCCACTATACAAGGTTTGGCGCTGGGATAAACCTTACCAAGGCGCTGGACACACAAAATTACCAATAAAACGGAGAAAGGTGGAAGGCTGGTATAGGTGACCCGAATTGGAATCTCGTTGTGGCTGCTTCCTTCCGGATCTGACCAGGTTGGCGAGTAACTCGTCCACCACCAACCTTCCGAGGAGACATATCGTATTTTGTGATCAAAAATGCAAGTCTTATGAAACAGAATCACCAAGGTTACTTTTATGATGAAATGGCTGTCTAAAACATGGACGTTAGACAAACGACTGGATCAAGACACCATTTTGATCAGCTCAGACGCGGCTTTCCAAATTCGTCTCATGAATGACAAAAGATGGCCTTGGATCATAGTTGTCCCTGTTATCCACGATCTTGTCGATATTGATGATTATCAAAAAGGCGGATTAAGCGCATTGGCAATTTTGCTCCATAACATTTCGGGAACCCTTAAAGACATGGGCCTTTGTACATCGACCAATGTGGGAACCTTGGGCAACGTGGTGCAACAAATGCATTGGCATGTGGTTGGGCGAAACGAAGGGGACCCTAATTGGCCAGCACCTATCTGGGGCTTTGAAAAAGCTATCCCCTATGGCAAGGGTGAGGCAGAAGCGTTTATTTCCAATTTCAAGAAAGCATATCGTGGCTCGTTTTTCTGATTCAATTTTCAATACACCTTTTCCTGAACCTTCCGCCCTTGTGGGCTTTTCACAAAACCGGCTGATCCGCGACGCTGAAAACCGCGACGAAGATACGCTTGGCAAAGCTGTCGAAGACCCATCTGCGCTTTTTTATATTTTTTCGAGGGGCACAGTGCTGATAAACAAGGGCGAAAATCCAGGCGCAGTGTTTGATTTGGAAACCGTCAAACAATTTGGCGGAGAATTAGCCAAGGCAGTTCTGCTCGGCGTCACAGAAGATGGCGCACCGCGTATTGCCGTTCCGGCCAAAATTGATGCGGAAACGCTGGGCGAACCGTGGAAACTTTATGACTATCGCTCTCTGCTTTATTCCAGCAGTGTCAGCGAAGACGATGTGGGCGCGATTGCCCAAGGCGGCAGCATTTTATATTGGCATGCCGTCAACAAACATTGCAGCAAATGCGGATCACCATCGGTTGCCCATATTGGCGGATATCGCCGTGACTGCCCAAGCTGCGATCACAAGATTTTTCCGCGCACGGATCCGGTGGTTATTATGCTGGCTGTCAAAGACAACAAATGTCTAATGGGGCGCAGTCCGCATTTTCCCGAAGGATGGTATTCAACTTTGGCTGGCTTTGTTGAGCCGGGCGAGACCATTGAAGATGCCGTGCGGCGCGAAACGTTTGAAGAAAGCGGCATCAAGATCAAACGCGTCAACTATTTTGCCAGCCAGCCATGGCCTTTCCCCCATTCGCTCATGATCGGCGTTCATTGTGAAGCGGTGTCTGAAGACATCACCTTTCAGGACAATGAGCTGGAAGACTGCCGCTGGTTTACCCGCGAGGACGTCAAACTAATGATCGCAGACCAGCACCCAAAGGGTTGGAAATGCCCACCGTCACGAGCCATTGCCCATAGCCTGATCAAAGCTTGGGTGGGGTGAACCGCCGATTGCGAAATATCTATAACGAACACGCAACCCAATTGACCTTTGCAGCAAATCACTTGATGATGTTTCCGAAACGTCAATAGTGAGTTGACAGTTTAGTGGGGCAACACTTTTTACTCTTTAGCAGGGGATGTGATGCAGCAATATTTTAGACTTACGGGCGTTGACAAAGAGATGATGGCGGAGCGCTATGCTGGCAAGCCGGAAGCATGTCGAAATGCCATTCATCTAACAAATTTATCACGGATATTTCTGGCAATTCTGATTTTCAAATGTGCGGTAATTTTGTTGTCCGGTAACTACATCATGGATGCCTGGGCCAAGCTTTTTACCATACCTTTGCTCTTCATCTGCATTTGCTCGTTAATGTATACGTGTTATCTTTTGGAGAGTGGGCGCAGCAGAGCGGGAAAACTGATGCTAACGTCAGTTATATCGATTGCTTGTGTCTTATCGGTTATTTTTTGTGGCGGGTTCATCAATTCACAATTTACGCCGATTTTGCTTTTCCCTATCATCCTAGCGTTTTGCATACTGGATACGGTGCGCTCTGCAATCATGATTAGTGCGGTTGTAATTATCCCACTGGGCGTGGACTTGATGGGGAAACAAGTGGGACTGACTTTGCCTGATTTCACATCGATAAATAATCCGATAATTACGCAGATCAATCTTATGGTTACATTGTTTGCCTGTGTATTTTTCTGCCTGTTCTATTTGAACCAGTCGCATAAATCCTCAAAAGACCAGGGCGGCGGAAAATCAACATCTTTATGAATGCTGGTTTTTCGGATAGAAATTTAGCTGCGAAGATCTGCAAGGATCTCCTTGGCTCGATCTGTTCTGACATCGTGCTCATCAGCTAATATCTTTGCAACACGGTCGATCTCTGCGCCTTCTGCGCCAGCAACAATCGCAATGTTTCGGGCATGCAAAGCCATATGGCCGCGCTGAATGCCCTCGGTCGCCAATGCGCGTAGGGCGGCCATGTTCTGCGCCAAGCCAACGGCTACGCAAATTTCCGCCAGTTCTTGGGCAGATTTCACATCCAGCAGTTTTAATGCCGCTTGGGCCGCTGGATGGGTCTTGGTAGCGCCACCGACAAGGCCCATGGCCATTGGCATTTCGAGAGTGCCAATGAGTTTTTCGTCAGTGATCTCCCATCGGCTCAAGGAACTGTAGCGCCCGTTACGCGCTGCATAAGCATGGGCGCCTGCTTCAATGGCGCGCCAGTCATTGCCTGTGGCAACCACAATCGGGTCTACCCCGTTCATAATGCCTTTGTTATGCGTTGCGGCCCGATAGGGATCAACAATCGCCAAAGCGCAGGCTTCCACAATGCCATTGGCAACACGCTCACCGGAAAACGCTTTTGTGTCCAGTACTTCAAATGGCAGCTCTACCCGCGCTCTTGCGATACGCCGATCTGCCAAATTGGAGAGAATCCGCAGGCGCGTTTCACCTCCAGCAATTTCTCCAGTCAGATTAGCAACGGCTTCAGCCATGGTGTTGACCGTATTTGCGCCCATGGCATCACGCACATCGACCAGCAGATGCATGACAACCATCGGGCCGATAGGCGTATCTTCAAAAACTTGAACTTCGATATCTTTGCAGCCGCCGCCAAGTCCAATCAGAATTTTATCGCGCTCATTGGCCAAGGCAATGATCTGATCACGGGCGCCCAGAATTCTGGACCGTGCGCCATGGGGATCGCTTACGCCCAGCACCTGCACTTGGGCGCGCATGACAGGGTCCATGCTGGAAGTTTGAAACCCGCCACAGGCACGAGCGATCTTGGCCATGTTGGAAGCAGCGGCCACCACAGAAGGTTCTTCAACAGCCATGGGAATGAGATAATCTTTGCCGTTTATCAGGAAGTTGGTAGCAACGCCCATTGGCAATTCAAACACGCCAATGACGTTTTCAATCATTCCATCGGCAATATGCAAAGGCAGCATGCCATCACCGCGCAGGGCGGCAGCAGCGGCCTGATCTATGCCACCTGCCAAAGCAATTTTTTCCAGGCGTTCTTTGGGCGACAGATTTCTCAAGCCCTCAAGGCGCGATGATTTTTCAGACCCATTTTCTGACATGAGGCACCTTTTCGAACGATAGTTATTTGGCGTTTGGTGGGTATTTTTAACGGCCTTTAACTTTTGGATATACGCCGAGAATCTTGAATTCTTTGCAGAAGAATTTCAATTCATCAAATGCATTTGTTACGGATACATCATTGGGATGACCTTCAATATCAGCGTAAAACTGTGTTGCTGTGAATGCGCCACCCAATTGATAGCTTTCCAGCTTCGTCATGTTCACTCCATTGGTAGCAAACCCGCCCATGGCTTTGTAAAGGGCGGCTGGAATATTGCGAACCTGAAACAGGAAAGAAGTCATCACCGGTCCCTCTTTCGGATCAGCAATCTCTGCTTTCTTAGACAAAATAACAAACCGCGTCGTGTTGTGATCTGCGTCCTGAACATTTTGCGCCAAGGTCTCAAGGCCATAAATCTCAGCGGCCAAAGCAGGCGCAAGGGCAGCCATAGAGCGGTCTTTCTGCTCAGAAACCAGTTTCGCCGATCCAGCCGTATCTCCGCCAATTTCAGCCTTCCAACCGTGCTTGCGGATGATCTTTCGACACTGACCAAGGCCGTGAATATGGCTATAAACCGATTTTATTTCTTCAATTTTAACGCCCGGCAAAACCATCAGATCGAACCGGATTGGCAGGAAATGTTCTGCAATTATATGGGTTTCATGTTGGGGCATCAAATGGTGGATATCAGCAACACGACCAGCCAAGGTATTTTCAATGGGGATCATGGCCAGATCAATCTCGCCACCATCCAGAGCATTGAACACATCTTCAAATGTGTCAAAAGGAACAGGCTCCATTGCAGGAAAAACCTCACGGCTGGCTATTTCAGAGTTTGCACCTTTGGCTCCCTGAAATCCGATTCTACCTTTGCGTATGCTATTCATTTGAAAATTCCTGATCAGTCTTACTATGTTTGGGCCAGAATTTGGCGCGCTTTTTCCAAGTCTTGCTGTGTATCTACGCCCAATGGGGCTGTGTCGACAATGGCGATATCAATCTGCATGCCATTTTCCAAAGCTCGCAATTGTTCAAGCTTTTCACGCAACTCCAAAGGCGATGGCGGCAAAGACACAAATTTTTCCAGTGCAGCGCGGCGGTAGGCGTAAAGACCAATATGATGGTAATGCGGGCCATCGCCAGACGGGGCCGTTGCTCGGGTAAAATAAAGTGCGCGTTGAAGGTTTTCGCCGATTGGCGTGCCAATTGCTTTTACCACATTTGAATTATCGCGCTCTTCCACATCGTTTATCAGCGTTGCAAGAGTGGCTATATCTGCATCTCCCGACATTAAAGGCGCAAGGCAGGCACTGATCATATCAGGCGAAATAGTGGGCAAATCGCCTTGAAGATTGACAATAAACTCAGCCTTCGCGTCCGGGTCGGCCAGTGTAACTCCCTCCCATATGCGGTCAGAGCCAGAAGGATGATCTTCACGGGTCATCACCGCTGTACTGCCATAGGCAGATACGGCATCGAAAATCGCTTTGTTATCGGTACAAACAATTGGCTTTCCGATATTGGCCTCCAAAGCTCGGTCTACAACATGCAATATCATGGGTTTTCCATTGATATCAGCCATTGGCTTACCCGGCAGGCGTGTTGAAGCCATTCTGGCAGGGATCAGGACAAGCGTGGATGGTGTTTGGGGCATAAAGACACTATGAATTTGCTATATTGGCGGGTTTTTACCTGTCGGTGTCAAAAAGTCTCAGTTGAAGAACCCATACAGGCGTTGCAACGGAGGCGCAAACACATTAGTGCTTTGCTGGATTTTATGAAACAGACCTTTGACAACTGAATATATTCGGGACTAAGGCTGTATGTTAGACCGGAACGAAAACGACCGGCAGAAATATTGAGGTTTTTGAACATGGATTCCTTTGAATTTAACAAAGTGGCTATGGCATTTCTTGGAGCGGTTTTCGCCATATTCTCCTTGTCCCTTTTGAGCGATAGCATTTTTCACTCTGACGTGCCTGAACAGGCTGGTTATGAAATTGCTGCTGCCGAAGGCTCAACTGGCGGCGACACCAGCGCTCCTGCTGGACCTGCTTACGAGCCTATCGAGGCTTTGCTGGCTAGTGCGGATTTGGCTGCTGGAGAGACAGTGTTCAAGAAATGCGCCTCTTGCCATACATGGGAAAAAGGTGGCGCTAACAAAGTTGGCCCTAACCTTTGGGACGTTGTTGGCGGCGTAATCGGTTCACATCACCCTGAATTTAAATACTCCGCTGCTATTAAAGCCTATGGTGAGAGCGGCAAGAGCTGGACTTATGAAGAGCTGAACGGCTTTTTCTTCAAGCCAAAAGACCATATCAAAGGTACAGCGATGGGTTTTGCCGGCCTGAAAAAAACAGAAGATCGCGTCAATCTCATTGGCTGGTTGCGCACGCATTCTGATACACCGGTTCCAATGCCGGGTTCATAGGAATTCGTTTCACGAGAGTTTCATAAGGCCGGGTCTTTGATCCGGCTTTTTTGTATCCATATCTAAGACCAGATAGTATCTTCGTGGCAATCAACGCCAAATGGAATTCTAAAGAGGGAGGCCTAAATGAGCGCCAACACAGATTTGGAAAATGGGATGGATAAATTTATGCGGTTTTCCCGCCGTGAATTCATCAAGACATCCCTTGGTGCAGGATTGGTATTTGGTACAGGCTTAGCCCCAACAATATCTTTGGCAAATAACCCGGTTTCGAAAAAACTTCACGGCCTGTCTTCTTTCGGAAACCTGAAATATCCAGAGAATTACACCCATTTTGAATATGCCTCATTGGATGCTCCCAAGGGCGGCGTTTTCGCATTTTCACCATCAAGTTGGGGCTTTAATCAAAATACGCAGACCTTTAACACCCTCAACTGCTTCATCTTAAAAGGCGAAGCGCCGCCACGTCTTGAAGGCATCTATGACACTCTCATGACAGGATCGCTTGATGAACCAGATGCGATCTATGGCGCTTTAGCCAAGACAGTGGAAATTTCAAAAGATCGCAACACCTACAGGTTTGAGTTACATCCTGAAGCGCGCTTCCATGATGGTTCGCCGCTAACGGCTCATGATGCAGCATTTTCCTATATGCTTTTGAAAGACAAAGGCCATCCTCAACTGGCGGCTGATCTCGTAAATCTTGTTGAAGCGGTTGCTGTAGAAGACAATATCTTGGAGCTTCGATTAAATGGCAAGCAGTCTGATCGAGCCATTCTGGTTCTGGCTACATTGGTTCCGATTTTCTCAAGAGCCTTTTACGAAAAACTCCCCTTTGAAGAGCATGTTTTGGAAACGCCTTTGGGTTCAGGCCCTTATAAAGTAGGCAAGGTTTCACCGGGGAATTATATCGAATATGACCGGGTAGAAGATTATTGGGCGAAGGATTTGCCTTTTGCCAAAGGCTTCAATCATTTCGATATCATTCGTATCGATTTCTTTCGCGAGCGACAGGCAGGATTTGAAGCGTTTAAAAAAGGTGCTGTAAGATGGCGGCAGGAGTTCACTTCAAAGACCTGGGCGACGGAATATAATTTCCCAGCAATTGAAGAGGGTAAAGTTGTTCAGCTTGAATTTCCACGTGAAAAACAGCCAAGCCTGCAGGGATGGGCTGTTAATACGCGCCGTGCAAAATTTACAGATCCAAGAACACGGCAAGCCATTGGTATGGTTTTTGATTTCGAGTGGACGAACAAAAATATATTTTATGACGCTTACAAACGAACCAATTCGATGTTCGAGCAATCTGACTTTGCCGCAGAAGGAATGCCAACTGCTGATGAGCTGGCTTTGCTTGAGCCCTTGCGCGAACAACTGCCCGGACGTGTTTTTGGTGAGGTCGCAAAACAATTTGTGAGCGATGGAAGCGGTAAAGATCGCAAGGCCTTTCGCGGTGCGCAAAAATTATTGATCGAAGCCGGATGGACGCGTCAAGACAATGTATATGTTGATGCAGATGGTAATCGCCTTGAAATCGAATTCCTTACCCGCGAGCAATCCTTTGATCGAATTTTGGGGCCATTTATTGAAAATCTGAAGACATTGGGAATACCGGCTACCATCCGCCTTGTGGACCCTTCCCAGTATCAGGCACGCCTTGAAGAGTTCGATTTTGACATCATTGGCATGGCCATGAGCTATGGAGCCACGCCCTCAAAGGAATCCATTCGCCAGCTATTCCATTCTGAAAGCGCCTCTAAAAATGGCTCCCGAAACTATCCTGGAACAGCGGTTCCAGCTCTCGACCAGTTAATTGACCAGATAAATGACGCAAATAACCGCGAAGAGCTGCAAACTGTGATGAAAGCTATAGACAGGGTCTTGCGCGCGCATCATTTCTGGATTCCAAATTGGTTTGCACCGAATCACCGCGTTGCAACATGGGATATGTTTGGGTGGAAAGACCCAAAGCCTGATTATGGCTTTCCTGTTGAATACCTGTGGTGGCTCGATCCTGTGAAGGCCGCGGCCATTAAAACCTGATTTCGCTCCACTTAACGGTGATTGTGCGAAGAACCTAACCGGGGATAGAAGAACGAATGGGAGCCTATATCCTCAGGCGTTTGTTACTGATGATTCCAACCATTGTTGGCATCATGACAATTACGTTCATCGTCATTCAATTTGCCCCGGGTGGACCTGTTGAACAGGTCGTTGCTCAGCTTAGCGGACAAGGCGGGTCGGCCACTGATCGCCTTTCGGGCGGCGGCAATGATTTTGCCCAAGGCTCACAGGTTGATGCGGGCGGCGATGGCGGTTCAAAATATCGGGGCTCTGCCGGCCTTGACCCAGAATTCATTGAAAAACTGGAAGCGCAGTTCGGCTTTGATAAACCTCCGCTTGAACGCTATTTTCTCATGTTATGGAATTATGCGCGGTTCGATTTTGGTGAAAGCTATTTTCGCAAGATTGATGTCATTGAACTGATCAAAGAAAAGCTCCCTGTTTCCATATCTCTGGGCCTTTGGATCACGCTTATTTCTTATGTGATTTCAATCCCACTGGGCATTAAGAAAGCGGTGAGCGATGGTGGCAGGTTTGATGTTTGGACCAGTGGCGTAATCATTGTTGCCTATGCTATTCCGGGCTTTCTTGTCGGTGTTATGCTGCTCGTCTTTTTTGCAGGCGGATCCTATTACGACTGGTTTCCTCTGCGAGGATTGACCTCAGAGAATTTCGACGAATTATCGCTGCTGGGTAAAATAGGTGACTATTTTTGGCATCTGACGCTTCCGTTGATATCATTGGTTCTTGCTGCATTTGCCACAACCACGCTTTTGACAAAAAACTCGTTTTTGGATGAAATCCGCAAACAATATGTTCAAACGGCGCGGGCCAAAGGCCTAACCGAAAATCAAGTTTTGTATGGTCACGTATTCCGTAATGCCATGCTGATTGTGATCGCCGGATTTCCCGGGGCGTTTATTACAGCCTTTTTCTCTGGTTCGCTGTTAATTGAAACTATCTTCTCTTTGGATGGTCTTGGGTTTTTGGGATATACCTCCATCATTCAGCGAGACTATCCTGTTGTCTTTGCCACCTTGTTTATCTTCTCCCTGATGGGACTTGTGGTCAGTCTGCTTTCAGATCTGCTTTATACTTTGATCGATCCTCGTATCGACTTTGAATCGAGGAAGGTGTGATGGCAACTGCAACCGCTTCTTCGCAGCCCATTGGCACCAAGCGCTTTGCCTTGTCACCGCTAAACCAGCGGCGCTGGCAAAGCTTTAAAGCCAACAAACGCGGCTACTGGTCGCTTTGGATGTTTCTTTTGCTGTTCATCTTGTCGATGTTTGCCGAGTTTCTTGCCAATGACCGACCCATTCTTGTCTCCTTCAAAGGTTCGCTTTACATGCCAATCTTTCAGAATTTTCCTGAGGAAAAATGGTTGGGTGAAGAAGGGTTTTTGCCGACCACTGACTACAAAATCATTGAAGTACAAGAAGCCTTGGCGGAAAATGGTTGGGCCCTATGGCCACCGATCCGCTACACATTTTCTTCGGTGAACAATGATGTGCCCGAACCTGCACCTTCAAAGCCCACTTGGCTCTATGACAGTCCTGATCGCTGCCAAGGCTATGTGGATGGACTGGATGATATCAGTTGCACTTTGGGAAACTGGAACTGGCTTGGCACGGATGATCAGGCACGCGATGTCTTAGCCCGTTCCATTTATGGATTTCGGATTTCAGTGTTGTTCGGCCTTATCCTAACCTTGTTTTCGGCGGTAATTGGCGTTACGGCTGGAGCAATCCAAGGTTATTTCGGTGGCTGGACAGATCTGCTGTTCCAACGCTTTATTGAGATTTGGTCATCGCTGCCGGTTCTTTACATCCTCTTGATCATTGCTGCGATCTTGCCCCCGGGCTTTTGGATTTTACTTTCCATCATGTTGATGTTCTCATGGGTTGGGTTTGTTGGTGTTGTGCGGGCAGAGTTTTTACGGGCGCGTAATTTTGAATATGTGAATGCAGCGCGGGCTCTTGGTGTAGGTAACAGGACGATAATCTTTAAACATCTATTGCCAAATGCCATGGTGGCAACCCTCACCTTCCTTCCTTTCATTTTAAACGGCTCTATCGCCACGCTTACCTCTCTTGACTTTCTTGGTCTTGGCCTTCCTCCTGGTTCTGCATCGCTTGGTGAATTACTGCGCCAAGGCAAAGAAAATTTGCAGGCACCTTGGTTGGGCATAACCGTGTTTATTGTGGTCTCATTGATGCTGTCTTTGCTCATCTTTATCGGAGAAGCTGTGCGCGATGCGTTCGATCCTAGAAAGACGTTTGCATGAGCCAACAACCACTCCTTTCGGTCAAAAACTTATCGATTGCATTTTCTCAAGGGGGTAAGACCACCACAGCAGTCGACAAGATCAGCTTTGATATTATGCCAGGAGAAACGCTGGCATTGGTTGGGGAGTCCGGTTCTGGGAAATCTGTTTCGGCACTTTCGGTTTTGAAATTGTTACCCTATCCGGCCGCATCGCATCCAAGCGGTGAAATCCTGTTTGAAGGCGAAGATTTATTGAAAGCAAGCGAACCTGAGTTAAGAGCGGTTCGCGGCAATGCCATTACGATGATCTTTCAAGAGCCGATGACATCGCTCAATCCGTTGCACACGATTGAGCAACAGATTGTTGAAATCCTTCGTTTGCATAAAGGCATGAATGCGGCACAAGCATCTAGACGGGTCTTGGAGTTGTTGCATCAGGTGGGTATCCAGCAACCGGAGAAACGCCTCAATGCCTATCCCCATCAACTGTCCGGAGGCCAGCGCCAGCGCGTGATGATTGCCATGGCTTTGGCAAATGAACCAAAGCTATTAATAGCTGATGAGCCAACCACGGCGCTTGATGTGACGGTGCAAGCGCAAATACTAAAACTTTTAAAAGAACTCCAGTTAAGCCATGGCCTCGCCATGCTGTTCATCACCCACGATTTGGGCATTGTGCGTAAAATAGCGGATCGCACTTGCGTGATGCAGCACGGAAACATTGTTGAACACGGAAAAACATCTGAGATTTTTGCCAATCCTCAACACAGTTACACCCAGCATTTGCTATCGGCTGAGCCAAAAGGCACACCGCCAAAGGCTGATCTCAATGCACCAATGGTCATGCAGGCTGAAAACATAAAGGTCTGGTTTCCGATCAAAAAAGGCTTTATGCGCAAGACTGTAGATCACGTCAAAGCGGTTGATGGCATTGACCTCGTGTTACGCGAAGGACAGACGCTTGGCGTGGTTGGCGAATCTGGATCGGGGAAAACTACCCTTGGTATGGCGCTCACGAAACTCATTCCAAGTGAAGGCAAAATCGTCTTTCTTGGTGATGCCATCCATGAAAAAACTTTTCGGGAAATGCGCGGCTATCGCGACCGAATGCAAGTTGTGTTTCAAGATCCCTATGGCTCGCTAAGCCCACGCATGAGCGTTGCTGAAATTGTTGCCGAGGGATTAAAAATACACGAGCCATCTCTAACAGCCCAACAACGCGATGCCCGCGTCTGTCAGGCATTGTCCGAGACGGGCCTTGATGCAGAAACCCGCCATCGTTACCCCCATGAATTTTCCGGCGGGCAGCGCCAGCGTATTGCTATAGCGCGCGCTGTTGTTCTGGAGCCTAAGTTTATCATGCTGGACGAGCCTACCTCTGCGCTTGATATGAGTGTCCAAGCGCAGGTTGTCGATCTATTGCGTGATCTGCAAAAGCGACGCGGCCTCGCCTATATGTTTATCAGTCACGACCTGAAAGTCGTTCGTGCGCTTGCCAATGAAGTGATTGTCATGCGCGGCGGTAAAGTGGTGGAACAGGGTACTGCAGACCAGATTTTCACAGCTCCAAAGACAGACTACACCAAAGCTTTGATGGCGGCAGCATTTGATATCGAAACCGCACCTGTTGGCGTAATAGATCAATAGAGGGCTGGATGGCTGAACAAAAATCACCCTTACTCTTGGCTGTGCAGTTTGCAGGAGAGCGGAAATCCGACTCCTTTTCAGAAGCATTTACCGACCGGGACGTCATCAATCTGAACGATGGCACGCATCATCCTGAAATATTTCATGGTGTTAAATATGCAATTGTATGGAAGCCCGATGCCAAACTCTTTGCGCGGCTTCCCGATCTTGAAATTATCTTTTCAGCCGGTGCCGGTGTCGATCATATTTTGCAATCAAAAGATGTTCCGGACCTTCCCATCGTGCGGTTCGTAGATCCGACGCTTACAACCCGAATGAGTGAATGGGTCTGTCTGCAATGCCTTTCTCATCTGCGTCAGACAAAACAATATGATGCCAGTCAATCGAAGCAGAATTGGAACGAGCGCCCACAACCCGAAGCAAAAGAGATAACCGTGGGAGTTATGGGGCTGGGTATTCTTGGCCAGGATGCTGCAAGAAAACTCAAGATGCTTGGATTCACCGTTATCGGCTGGAGCCGAACCAAGAAACAGATCGACGGTGTCGAGTGTTTTGATCAAAGCGAGATCGACACGTTTTTAGCGCACTGTCATTTTGTGGTCGGTCTGTTGCCTTTGACCCCTGATACAAAAGGCTTTTACAATCGGCCGCTTTTCTTAAAACTGAAATCTCATCCAGAAATTGCAACACCCATATTCATCAATGGCGGGCGGGGCGGAAGCCAAGTGGAAACCGATATCATTTCTTGTCTTGAAGATGGAATACTAGGAGGTGTTTCTCTAGATGTTTTTGAGCAGGAACCATTGTCGCTGGATAGTCCGTTGTGGAGCCATCCTGCGGCTATCATAACACCTCATGTAGCGGCAAGCTCGGATGCCACTGCCATAAGCCATCATGTGAACAGGCAAATTCAGCGCTATGAGGCAGGGGAGCCTCTTGAGCATTTGGTAGATAGACAAATAGGATATTAGGTCTGTGTCGCTTTAGAGCCTTTTGACGCCTATCGGCGTTTCATAAAGATAGGCGATGCGCTCAATCGCTTGTTTGGCAGGCTCACTGGTCACATCCATCGTATATCCATTTGCATGGATCAAATGCGCCTCGCCATCAATGCTGCCTTGGGCAATGGCCACATGGCCGCGCCAAAATACCAGATCACCCCTTTGAAGCATCTCCCAATTATCTTCAATATCCACTGGCACACCCAGAGTTGCTGCTTGCATGTCTGTATCCCGCATAACCATTCGACCGCATAGGCGCATCGACAACTGCACCAAGCCTGAACAATCTATTCCAAAGCCTGTAGCCCCGCCCCAAAGATAAGGGGTGTAAATGAGTTTTTCTGCGACTGATACATAGTCGGTTTGAATTTCAGCCAGTGGAACAACATGGCGCGCTATAATGGCCTCACCTGAATCAAGGATATAATAGTCAGTCCCGCGTGTTTGGGCTGTATCTGTGACGGTAATTGAAGACCCCATTGAGTATTCGCCAGAACGTGGCGATTTCATCTCGGGACCTGGATAAAGAAAGCTACGGGGAGCAAACACCCTGTGAGTTGGCATAGATGCCGCAGTCGAAAGTGCCGACGTTAATACCCAACCGACATAACCTGGGGCATCAACATTCCCCGATAGGTCGAAGCTTGCATGCACTTTTGCCCACTCATTTTTTCTCTCCAGAACGCTCACACGATCACCGAAAAGCAATTGTGTATCGAGACCGCTGTCAAGCGAAGGGGCCGACTTCAGGTCTGCAAATGAGGCGTTTATGCGCGCAGCTGAAGCCACACTTTTTTCGTGGTGAGTAACGGATAGACGTCTGTCCAATTGTTTTATTTCGGGCCAAATATTTTTCATGATCGCTGCTCCACGTCGTTTTGTATGTGGTTCAGAATTAAGTCAGATAGTTTTTCAAGATAGACGGTTCCTGCAACCGTCCGCTGAATCAGAACATTTCGGCGATCTCTTTCATCGCGACGACGAGACACAAAGCCCAAGGTTCCCATGGTATCAAGAGCACGGGTAATGACTGGCTTGGTTACAGCCAGTTTCTCTGCAAGACCACGTACTGTGTGAGGCGGGGTCTCCATATATATGGTCAGCAAGATCGACATCTGGCGTAGTGTCAGATCAGGCTGGTCATCCAATACCTGATCAAGACAGACTTGCTGCCATATTTTCAAAGCATCGGCTGGTCGCATGGTTGAAGCCATCCGGTCTTGGTCCCGTCTCAGACGTCGTTTCGTATCTGAGCATATCCTATATTTAATTAAGAACTGATCAAGACCTAGGTTGAAATCGCGTTTCCGCTACCTATCGCGTTACTTGCCGTATCGTTGTTGCAGAACTGAAAATAGCGCTCTAATACCCTGCGCCTCGCCTCCAACCGATGCCCATGGCTTGGCAGATGGCACCCATCCAAAGACATCAAGATGCACCCAGCTTGTTTTCGGGTTTACAAACTTTTTGAGAAAAAGCGCAGCTGTTATTGAACCTGCAAAACCGCCGCTTGTAATATGATTGGCGTCAGCAATGGTGGATGACAACATGGATTCATAGGGTTGCCAAAGTGGCATTCTCCAAAGTGGATCACGTTTGTCGACAGAAGCCTTTAAAATCTGCGAAGCTAGCGCATCGTCATCACTGTAAAAAGGCGGCAGATCAGGGCCAAGAGCAACACGGGCAGCACCTGTAAGAGTGGCCATATCAATCATGACATCCGGGTTTTCTTCGTCCCCATAGGCAAGCGCATCGCCCAAGACTAAGCGACCTTCCGCATCGGTGTTGCCAATTTCAACGGAAATCCCTTTTCTACTGGCCAGAACATCTCCGGGTCTGAAAGCATTCCCCGAAATAGAATTTTCCACCGCAGGGATCAGCAAACGCAACCGAACCGGCAGTTTTGCCGCCATGATCATCAATGCAAGACCAAGCACATTGGCCGCGCCGCCCATATCTTTTTTCATCAAAGTCATGGAGTTGCCAGGCTTAATGTTCAGGCCCCCTGTATCAAAGCAAACTCCTTTGCCCACCAAGGTTACTATTGGATCGCTGGACTTTCCCCATTTCATATCAAGCAATCGCGGCGCGTCAGAACTGGCGCGGCCAACAGCATGGATCATCGGGAAATTCTTTTTCAAAAGATCATTCCCTTTTATCACCGTTACTTCAGCCTTGAACCGACTTGCAAGTTGGCGGAATGCTTTTTCAAGATGCTCTGGTCCCATATCATTGGTAGGCGTATTGATGAGATCGCGCACTAGATAAGCTGCTTCAATATCAGCTGACAATTGATCGACATCCACATCTTTTGGAAGACTAAACCGGACGTCTGACTTCTTGGAGGCTTTATATTTTGTGAATTCATAGGAACCGAGGGCCAGTCCTAAAGCAGTCAACTGCGGCTCATTCAGTTCAGAAGCAATATTGTAATTACCTTTTGGCAAATTTCGGGTAATTTTCCCAATATCCAGTGGATTTGCATTCTTGTTAAAGCCGAAAAGAACTTTCCCAATACCTCCTTTAACATCGGGAACCAGGCATATACTCAAATGTTTGCCTTCAAATCCGGTTGTTTTCGCCCATTTTAGATCGACTGGCAGAAACTCATTTTTGTTCGACAGCATAGCTTTTGAAACCAGAAAAATAGGAATTGCGTTAGCTGTTTTCTTAACAAATGGGTTGGGCAGTTTAGACATTGGCGAACCTTAATAAAGTTTGAAAGGAAAATTAACGTTCCATTAGGGTTAACAGATTATTGCTGGATGAACGAGCCCGTCAGGGCGTAACACGATTCGGGATGTCTTAGCATGGTTTTCAATTCTACTCGAAAGTCGATAATTATCGTTTCTTTGGCGGCGGTTATGGTCCTTAGCGGATGTGCTACCGACCGAACAAAAACCGGAAGCATAAATCGCGGCGGCCAGTCTATTGATCAGATGAATGCAACCGAACTAAATGGCGCTATTGCCAGACTTACGAAACAATATGAACGTCGTCCAAAGGACAGAAATATTGGCCTAACCTATGCATCTGCTTTGCGTAGTGCGGGCCGCGATGATCAAGCTTTGGCTGTAATGCAGCAAATGGTCATATATCATCCAGAAGACAATGATGTTTTGGCCGCATATGGCAAGGCGCTGGCTTCAAGTGGCGATCTGATGAAGGCATTGGAAGTAATTGGTCGGGCCCAACGCCCAGACAATCCCGACTGGAAACTATTGTCCGCTCAAGGCGCTGTTCTTGACCAATTGGACAGAGCACAGGAAGCTCGCGAATATTACAACAAGGCGCTTTCTTTAGTTCCGGGCGAACCATCAATTCTCTCAAATTTGGGCATGAGTTATTTGCTTACGAATGAATTGGCGCAATCAGAAAATTATCTTCGTCAGGCCATAAAGCGTCCCGGAGCAGACAGCCGCGTCAGGCAAAACCTAGCCTTGGTTGTTGGATTACAAGGACGTTTTGAGGAAGCTAAAAAAATAGCAGCAGGCGAATTAAGCAGCGCAGACGCTCAAGCGAATGTTACATATCTACGCCAGATGCTTTCCCAGCAAAATGCCTGGAACCAATTGAAGAATGAAGACAAGAATACAAACTGAGCTTTCTCCAATCAGTTACTAGACTTTGGATTGGGCGAATTATTCCGCCCTTTTTATTGCGCCAAAATAACGATTATTGCTTGAAGAACGCAGGTGAACTGCTTCGACATTCTTATCTTTCATCAGATCCTTGGCATATTGCTCAATAGAACTGGTTGCGATCACTTTGCCTGTGCCACCTATAATCCGTTCTGCTGCATCATAACCTCGAAGAATGAAATCGGGCCTGGTGATTACTGTTTCCGGCAATCCGGTAGCCGCGTCAAAAGGTTCGCAATCATCTGCACATAAAAATATAGGCCCCGATTCCGCATAGGGCTGAAGCTTGGTGAATGGCCTGTGGGACAAAACCAGCATGGGTTTTCCTGCTTTAATATCCCGCTGACAATGACGGCAAGGATTGCCATCGCCGTCTGATATGGTTTGCTCGGGCGCTTGGCCATTGGCATCCAACCCGCCGTTTCTGAGCTGTTGCACCTTGGTTGAATCCATTGCAATAAATTTCAATTTCATTTCTGCTCCCATCCTCAGCATCACAACGCTGAAATATCCAACATGATTTATTTCACGACTATTTCAGGGCAACAAAAAATCCGCCACCCGATTCTTGCCGGATGGCGGATTAAGAAAATTTATTCGTTTTAGCTGTTAGTTCATTTCCGAAATTCGGATACCAGCTGGGCCCATGATCACTGCGAAAAGAACCGGCAAGAAAAACACGATCATCGGAACGGTCAGTTTTGGTGGCAAAGCGGCAGCCTTTTTCTCAGCTTCAGACATACGCATATCTCTATTTTCTTGAGCCAAAACACGCAGTGCAGTACCCAACGGCGTACCGTAACGCTCGGCCTGAATAAGTGCCATCGTCACAGACTTCACTCCATCAAGGCCCGTTCTGGAGGCAAGGTTTTCATAAGCTTGACGACGCTCTTGCAAGTAAGAAAGTTCGGCATTTGTAAGCACAAGTTCTTCAGCCAGCGGAACGGATGTTGTTCCAATCTCGACCGCCACTTTTCTAAAGGCAGCTTCCATGGACATGCCGGATTCAACACAGATCAGCATTAGATCGAGCGCATCTGGCCAAGCGCGGCGAATGGACAACTGGCGCTTGCCAACCTGGTTTTTCACAAACACGTTTGGCAAATAAAAGCCGATGTAAGCGATAACCATTACGATCAGCAGCTTCATCATGAACGGACGATCGGTCGTTGAAATCAAGAACATATAAACAGAGCCAAGGAACAATAAGATCAATGGCAATACAAGTCTGAAAAACAAGAAGACATAGACATGCGACTGCTTACGATATCCAGCCATTTTCAGGTTGTCGAAAGTCGATTGGTCAGCAAGCGCTTTTTTCAAATCCAGTTTCTCAACCAGATCTTTCATCATGCCGGAGTCTTTGTGTTTTAACGTACCACGCTTCTTTTCGGCAGCTAGGCGCTCGCGTTCGCGTTGGCGAATTTTCTCGCGCTCAATAACCGTCGATTTCATGCGGCTCGCCAACTCATCCTGTTGGAAGATCGGCATTGCTATCGTTAAAACCGTTGCAAAGACTGCCAATGCGGCAAGAATTGCCAACAGTGCCTGCGGTTCTAAAACTATTGCTAAAATATCACCCAATGGAATTGCTCCGCCTAAAAATCAAAGTTGATCATTTTCTTCATCACCAAAATGCCCATGGACATCCAAATCAGTGAACCACCGATAACCATGTGGCCTGTTGGATGCGTGAAGAGCAAAGTGATGTAGTCAGGTGTCGTAAGGTATACGAGACCCGTAACGCAAAATGGCAAGGAGCCGATAATACCTGCTGATGCTTTCGCCTCGGCGGACATAGCCTTGATCTTCTCATCCAACTTCTTGCGGTCACGCAAAACATTGGCGAGGTTGCCCAGTGCTTCAGACAAGTTACCACCGGCGCTTTGCTGAATAGCAATAACGATGCCGAAGAAATTGGCCTCAGAAAGGGGAATGTTTTCGAATAGCTTCGCAATCGCGTCGCCCATGGTCATACCCATTTTTTGCGATTCAACAATCTTGCGAAACTCTGGACCGACTGGATCTTTCGATTCACGGGCGATAATTGCCAGGCAGTCATTAAGAGGAAGACCGGCCTTTACACCACGCACAATGACGTCCACGGCGTTCGGGAATTCTTTCATAAAGGCCTTAAAGCGTTTTTTTCTTTTGTAAGAAACAAACCAGCGGGGTAGCCCGAACCCTCCAACAAATAGAGCGCCACCGATGACATAAATATTAAAGCCAGCGGCGAAAGCGCCGATGGACAATGCAAGACCAAAAAGAATACTGAATATGAAAAACTGCTGTACAGTTATCGTCATGCCGGCTTGAACCAGCATTTTCTTTAGAGTGAGCTTCTTTTTATGTTTGGATTTGGTTTGATCTTCAAGATCCTTCAATGAATCTTGCACTGTTTTGCGGCGCTTTGCAGCTTCCTGCAAGCGTTGGGCGGCGTTGTTTTGCTGACTTTTATCGCGCTGTTTGATGCTCGACAAACGCTCTGCTTGTCGTGCGTCATTGGAGATGGTGTTAAACATCAATGCATAAATGATACCGCCAAAGCCAAGTGCGGCCAAAACCATAAAAGCAATTACTGTTGTATCAATGCCAAACATTTGGATTAAATCTCTCCGCTTTCAGTATCTTGGGCAGAATCTAGGGCAGCTGCTAGACGATTTTCCTCGTTGTAATAACGCGCTCTATCCCAGAAATGAGGGCGGCCAATACCCGTAGACACATGCCGACCAATGATCTTGCCATTCGCATCTTCCCCATCCATTTTATAGAGAAACAGATCCTGCGTTGTGATCACATCACCTTCAAGACCGATTACTTCCGTAATATGGGTGATACGGCGCGAGCCGTCGCGAAGGCGGGTAGCCTGAATAATGATATCAACCGATCCGACAATGATCTCACGAACCGTTTTAGCTGGAAGCGTCCAACCACCCATCGCGATCATGGATTCCATACGGTTGAGGCATTCACGCGGCGAGTTGGAGTGAATGGTTCCCATTGAACCATCATGACCAGTGTTCATTGCCTGTAGCAAATCGAATACCTCTGGCCCACGAACCTCACCCACGATGATCCGCTCAGGACGCATACGCAGACAGTTCTTGACCAAATCGGTCATGGTGATTTTACCCTCACCCTCAAGGTTTGGCGGGCGTGTTTCCAAGCGAACCACATGGGGCTGCTGAAGCTGCAATTCTGCCGAATCTTCGCAAGTGATAATACGCTCTTCTTTATCGATATAAGCAGTCAAACAGTTAAGAAGCGTCGTCTTACCGGAGCCGGTACCGCCAGAAATAATGATGTTGCAACGAACCCTGCCGATAATTTGCAAGATGGTAGCGCCTTCAGGGGTAATAGCGCCAAACTTAACAAGCTGATCAAGCGTAAGCTTGTCTTTCTTAAACTTACGAATGGTGAGTGCCGGACCATCAATCGCCAATGGCGGTGCAATCACGTTAACACGAGAACCATCTGGCAAACGCGCATCGCATATCGGACTTGATTCATCAACGCGGCGGCCAACCTGACTCACAATACGCTGACAAATGTTCATCAACTGGGAGTTATCGCGAAAGCGAATACCAGCTTGTGTTACCTTGCCGTCAACTTCGATAAACGTGCTTTTTGCACCATTGATCATGATATCTGCGATATCATCGCGGGCCAACAAAGGCTCTAACGGACCATAACCCAAAACATCGTTACAGATGTCTTCGAGCAAGGCTTCTTGCTCAGAAATCGACATTGCAAGATTTTTGATCGAGATAATATCATTGACGATATCGCGGATTTCTTCGCGTGCCGCATCAGCTTCCATGCGTGACAGTTGGCCCAAATCAATCGTATCAATAAGGGCGGTAAAGACACTTGATTTAGTGTCGTAATATTCTTCGGTCTTTTCCTTCACCATGGGCTGGGCCACTGGTTTGGTAACAGCCTTTTCCATGCGCTCTAACACAGGCGCCTCTACGGTCACCGGCTGTGCAACAGCAGGAGCTGGAGCTGGAGCCTTCTCTTTAACTTCAGTTGCCATGGGTGGCGCTTTTGCGAACCCGCCGCTTGAACCTTGATTGCCGCCACGTTTGCCGAACATAATTTACCTCTTATCCTTCACTCAACCGAAATTAATTGAAGCTTATTTTTTCTTCGTGAATTTTGAGAAAATCGCCAGTTTACTTTTCTTCTCTACCTTCAGCTCTGCTTTGCCAGTCAATATTTGCGCCATAAATTCGAAGTGGGCAGCAACCGGACTTTTAGCATCGGCTTCAGAAACCATTTGCCCGTTGTTTGATGCCGTTCCAAAAAGGGCAGGCTCAAAGGGAATGATGGCAGCAGGCTGGATATCCAATGGCCTTACGAAATCCGCAACGCTGATTTCTGGGCGCTTCGGAACGCCAACCTGGTTCATAATCAGGCGCGGAGTTACATCGTTAGGGCGGAGGCCAGAAAGAACATCAAGTAAGTTTTTGGTATTCCGCAAATTGGCCAGTTCAGGAGCTGCGGTAATCACAACTTCATCAGCATTGGTCAAAATGTGGCGCGTCCATGCATTCCATTGATGGGGCAAATCGATCACCACCGTTGGAGAGCTTCGCTGTGCCACTTCCAGAACATTGTTAAACGTATCCTGGGTGAAATCATATGTACGATCTAAAGTGGATGGCGCTGCCAAGAGATTTAAATTCTCAGCGCATTTTGCCAAAAGCCTGTCCAATAGAATATCATCGACTCTGTCGGGCGAATAAATCGCCTCTGCAATACCCTGTGGAGGATCTTGATCCAGATTGATGTTTGCTGTTCCAAATGCAAGATCCAGATCGGCCAAAACAACATCGTTTCGATATTGGTTTGAAATCGTCCAAGCGACATTGTGCGAAATCGTTGATGATCCAACGCCGCCTTTAGCGCCAATAAATGCGATCATACGACCCAGCGGGCCCGTTTCGGGATCAACAAAAATCTTGGTGATCGAGTTCATCAGATCAGCCATCGATAATGGCGCAACCAGATAATCTGAAATGCCACTAGCAATCATTTCGCGATAGATAGCGATATCATTGTGATGACCGATAACAATTACTTTAGTATCCGAATCGCACACTTCAGCCAAACGAGAAAGATTTCCCAACAGATCAGGACCAGCCAATTTGGATTCAATAATGATCAAATTGGGTGTTGGCGCTGAACCGTAATAATCCACTGCCGAAGGAACACCGCCCATGAGAACCTTTAACTGGGTTCTGGACATGCGCCGATCTTTGCCCGTCATATCTATGGTCTGGGCGATAATTTCTGTCTCGCAGAAAGCCTGTACCGTGATGCGTGGAACCGGGCGAACATTTTCCAAATTGCCCTGTTGCACCCTATGTTGCGCGGATGAAGACTCTTGTGTTTCGTATTCTTTTTGAAGCGGATTCGACATGATACTTTCCTGATTTTTCACCAATGCAATTAAGAGCCTGGGGTCAACTCTGTAGTGGATTCGCGCCAATCATTGATAACAGCGGTCCGCTTGGTTGAATCGATTTCTGACATTGCTCTTGGGCCTAACAAATCGGCTGGATTCGCAATCATTTGAGCGAGGTTGTTTTGTGTCGCGCAACCAAAGTTGGCGTAGTTTTTGTTTTCACTGGTATCAATGATGTCCTCGTCCCATTGTCCGCATTGGCTATCAACTGACGCTGTTAGGTTTGTGAAAACGACGCGCATGGTAGCCGAACTGCCGTGGCCGGACGCATCATAATGTTTGATCACTATCCGTGAGGTCTTGATGCCCAACTCCGTCAACTCTTTTACAGCGTCGCTGGCTGATCTGCGCGCTGCAGCTTCATTCGCTGCACCTGCAGGAATTAAAATTGCAATCGATTGAGAACCAGCTTGTTTGAACTTGATGCCCATTTCTCTCACAAGATCACGTCCACGCTGGGGTAATTTTTGGCTATAGCGAGGGATGATAATATCCCGAGCTGTTTCATTTTCAGAAACAACGATTGGATGACGTGTTCTATAATCGTCTGGAACTGATCCAACCGTAAAATGATCCCGATTATAGCTGGCGCAACCTGACGTCAAAGCTATCGTAAGTAGCAGAGATGCTCCTGTAAGGTATTTAATAATCATTTTCTTGTCTCTGTTTCTTGCGGTTAAACCGCTATTTTGGGTTATCGTGTTGTCAATTAAGCTAGCCGATGGACTGCCCATCATTTGAAAATAAATCCTGGATTACCGCGGTAGAGACCTTGTGGAAGATTGCCTTCTTTGGTTCCGTAAATTCTGTTCACACGACCTAACAAAAAGCCTGCGCTATCGGTTGGTGCGTTGAAGTTTTCATCCGGGCGGGCAAGAGCCTGTCTTGCGACTGGGCGAACCAAATAAGGTGTAACGATGATCACCAATTCTGACTCGTAGCGTTGGTAATCGCGGCTTCTGAACAAAGCACCGATTACTGGCAATTTGCTCAAGCCAGGAAAGCCTGAAACGGTCTGGCGAACGTCATCCTTGATCAAACCCGCAATAACCATGGAACCACCAGATGGTAATTCTACTGTGGTTTCTGCACTACGTTCGCGGATACCGGGTTGTGATACTGCTTCAACGCCGCCGCGGGGAATAGCGAGGGTGCCTTCTGAAGTAGGCTCAGATACATTTGTCTGAATTTGAAGACTGATGCGTCCAGGACCGAGAACCACCGGGCGGAAGGACAAACCAATTCCATATTCAACTTCTTTAAACTGATAGGTGACCCCGTCGTCGCTTTCAGACTTACCCGTTGAAATTTGGTAAGTGCCGCCAACATTAAAGGAAGCAGCCTCACCTGAAATCGCGGTAAGCGATGGCTCTGCTAAAGTTCTCATGACGCCAGCTTGTGTCATTGCGCGCAAAACACCGCCAATAGAAGTGCCATCTTTGGAATAGTTGGCAGTCGCGTTAGCGCCCGATCCAAATTTGCCCAATCCCAGGGGACTATCGGTAAATAGGGAAGTGCTCATTCCGCCTGACGAAAGAACACCAGACATGTCAACACCAAGTTGCTTCACAACAGTACGCTGGATTTCAGCAATGGTTACTTTGAGCGTAACCTGGTCTTCACCATCAATTCTCAACAGGTTCACAATCACACTTTCGCGGGTCGCTTCTGAACCAAAATCAAATACGGTGCCAGTGCCCGTGTCAGTACTACTGCCAGCAGATGGCGTTGTTGCTTCACCACCTTTTACAAAGATTTGAGCCATCTGGACAGCTTTTGCAGCAGCCTGAGGCGTTGGTACAGAACCTGTTAAAATTATGTTATCGTTGACGATTTCGACCTGTACATCTGAACCGCGAACATATTTTTCAATATACGCTTCAAGACCCGTTACGTCCCGTTCGATCGCAAGATCCAAAGACAAAAGTTGATTGCCGTTCTTATCGAAAATGAAGATATTCGTTTCACCAACTTCTTTGGCAAAAATGTAAATCCGACGAGAAGTTCTTGTGATCGCATCAGCAACTTCAGGGTTAGCCACCAAAATATCATGGGCATCTGCAGGAAGATCAATTACCATGGATTTGTTCAAACCCACTTTCAACGCACGAGTCTGTCCAATGGCGTTTTTCGAGATCTTAATGTAATTCTTAGAACTAGCCGCCGCCGGGGTTACCATTCCATTTAATGTGATGGTCGGCATGGCTATCGCTGCCGATAACAAAAGGGCATGCAGTGCCTTGATTGTTTTCTTACTCATTTTTCTACCCTCGAACATTTCAGTAGTTCCCAGAACCTGGTTCAATCTGTTTCGCATTACTTGGGTTCACTTGCATTTGCCTTGTTAGGCGGGGCCTTTGTTTCCTTAACGGAGCCATAGCGAATTACTCTGACTGTGCCTTTTCCACCGGACAAAAGCCGCTCTCCAGATGTGCCGGACAATTCGCCAGCATCCGCGATTGAACGAAGTGCTAGGGAAAGGCGATCAGCGGTTTGCTGCGCTACTGTGAGAATTTCAACTTCTTTGGGTGACAATTGAAGCGTAGCAGTTTCACCAACCACAACAGAAGATCCGTCTTTTTCCCTGATTGTTTGGTCAATCGCCAAAACACGTACGTTCTCAAGCACGACTTCAGTTGAGAAACCTTCTTCGCCCTCGCCGGTGCGGCGAATGGTCATCAAAACATCAACACGGTCGTTTGGCAGAATGAAACCGCCGGCACTTGTTGCTGTCGAAATGCTGGTTGCTACGGCGCGCTGACCTTTAGGCAAGATCGCTGACATGAAACCATTTTTCGAGTTTACGAGTTTATTGTTGCGAATAGGCTCGCCAGAATAAATTGTGCTCCTGGCGATCGAACCAGTTACTTCGGTAATCGCTTCAGGGTTCGTCTTTTGGGATAGAGAGCCGGTTGGCACCAGATCAACAGGCCATTCCTGCCAAGTGACCATGTCTTCATTGACATTGGTACCCATGGAAATATCGACTGATGCTATCAGCACCTGATCTGTTTGAATTTTCGGCGCTTGCGCCTGGATGATTTGCTTTTCGGGTTCTTTGTTGACCAAACCCATTGCAATATAACCAGCACCACCTGCTGCTGCTATCGCCCCTGCCAAAACAATTATTTGTGCCTGTTTCATACCGTGTTCCTTAGGATTAGCATCCTGATTCAGAATTCGTTATGTCTATGTTTGGCAGTCAAAGGTGTAATTATGGTTAACAGAAAGCTAGGAATTAGCGTTAACAGAAACTAAAGTGGTTTTTGTTGAGCATTATGCAGGACAAAAAAATGGCCGGATATTGATCCAGCCATTTGATTTAAAGGTAAAATTTGATTTTCGTTGATGGTAACGCCTGATTGGCCTATCGCAACGAAGCAAGTTGATAAGCATGCTCCATCCAGCCTGTGTCTGGATAAACCAGCACTGCTGCGATGCCCAAAGCAATTCCATAAGGAATGCCTTTGTCTGCTCTATAAAGCCTTGCGATCCAATCCACTCTTTCAACGCGTTCTGGAATAATGCTTCCGCGCAAGCGAAGCATGATCAATGTTAGTAAGGCGCCAATTAGGGAAGCGAGAATAAAATAGCTGAGTGTATGCTCCCAACCAAGCCACAAAGCGGTGGATGCAGCAAGCTTGGCATCCCCTCCGCCAATTGCTCCAATGGCAAACAATGCAAAGCTTACCAAAAGTACCAGGCCAAACATCGCCCAATGCCAACCAAATGTGACCAGATCCATGCCTACCCAATAAGATACAATAACAAAGCCCGCCATCAATGCCATGGACACTTTGTTTGAGATTGTCATTGATACCAAATCGGAAAAAGCCGAATAGATCATCAAAAACGGAAAGAATAATAAAAGAGCTGTCTGAAGCATCTTTGCCCCCGCTGAATAGATTTAATTTCAAATAATATACAAGATGTGACGTGAATATCGGGTTAATGTTTGGCGACTTTACGGGACAGAAATCAACAAGACTCACTTTGCAATTAAAGACCAAAAACTGAAAACGGTCTGATTCACTTTTCATCAGGCATAAAAAAAGCCGCCCCTGACGGGACGGCTTTCCGATAATCGGTGTGAAACGATTACTTAGCGTTTGCTGTAGCGATTTCGCCAGAAACTTTGCTGAATGTGCCAGCAACATTGTTACCCAATGAAGACGCGCCGCCGATGATAGCAACTGCGATAAGGGCTGCAATCAGACCGTATTCGATAGCTGTCGCGCCTGATTCGTCTTTAAGAAAATCTTGTACAAATTTCATTTTAATGCTCCTAAGATCCATGCGTTTTT
>Ga0208544_10000230_pt1 | contig 46549 bp, 45 predicted proteins | sample DEB08_DNA_9_FD_184526 | JGI IMG/M metagenome (GOLD analysis project Ga0208544, IMG submission 184526) | Aqueous microbial communities from the Delaware River and Bay under freshwater to marine salinity gradient to study organic matter... | ecosystem: Environmental > Aquatic > Marine > Coastal ... | reverse complement strand
GCGAATTACTTATTGTGATCTGCAAGAAATGGCACGTGGCCAAACGGGTTCTGGACCGCATCCGTCAGGTCACCAATGTGCCCGCAATTGAATACATCTTTAACGAACAAGACGCGCCCTTGCCCGATCTGGGTGGCATCCAGAACACCTTGGAAAAACGGACCCGACACCGGCGTGCCTTGATGCGGATGCTATTTGATTATTTTGAAACGGATCGACTGATCGTATGTATGGATCCCGAAAATCTAGACCTATTGAATGACTTTGCATCAGATCGGTCAGTAACGAGGATGCTTGAGATCGAATGCCAGTTTTCGGATGACTATCTAACAGGTCATGCCATGCGTGTAGGGCTTTCCGGCGAACAGACTTCTCAAGATACCCTCGAACGGCTTTTGCCCACCATTCGAAATGACATGGTGCACGAAAGTGACCGGATCAGGGATTCAGGTTTTGAAAACCATCACCGTCTGCGCGAAGCGGGATCAGAAGACCATAACATAGAAGCGCTGAGCCAATTCCTAGCGATCCCACGCGACAAGGCCAGTGAGATTGCATCAACCGATTACCTTTTTTCTGACTGATGTCTCGTGGACCGAAGTCCGCAACGTAGAAACGTAGCATTCTATAACATTTGATGCGTTAAACGTGTCACCGACCCAGGATCGGAGGGACACGGCTCGCTGGAACCTTGTGGAAAAGAGGTGGTAATTCCCCCTAAAATTAGTGGTGTTCAAAAGTAGAATTTTCTCGGCAAGATATCTGAGGAGATTTACGATGAAGAACGGACGATTTAGCGACGCGCAGATCATGTCGATCCTGCAGCAGGCGGAGGGTGGTGTGCCGGTCACTGAGCTATGCCGCGAGCATGGGATGAGCAGCGCAAGTTTCTACAAGTGGCGCGCCAAATTTGGCGGCATGGACGCGTCTTTGATTGCCGAGATGAAGGACATGGCTGAACAGAACCGTCGTCTCAAGAAGATGTATGCGGAGATGAGCATGCAGAATGAGTTGCTCAAGGAAGCCCTTGGAAAAAAGTCATAAGGCCGTCTCAACGACGAGAGATGGCCATGAAGGTGGTCGCCGTACATGGGATCAGCGTCGCCCTGGCGTGCCGCACGTTCCAAATCAGCGAGACGTGTTACCGGTACAGCCCCACGTTGAGCGATGAGAACGAAGAGATCGCCGATTGGTTGGAACGTCTGACGGCCAACAAACGCAACTGGGGCTTTGGCCTGTGCTTTCTATATCTGCGCAACGTGCAGGGCTATGGCTGGAACCACAAACGGGTTTACCGCATTTACTGTGAACTGGAGCTGAACCTGCGGATCAAACCCAAGAAGCGGTTGAAGCGAGATAAGCCGGAGCCGCTGGCCGTACCTGACAGGCCCAATGAGACATGGTCGATGGACTTCATGGCGGATCAGCTCTCTGACGGGCGGTCGATCCGGACATTGAACGTCTTGGATGACTTCAATCGCGAGGGCCTTTGCATCGAGGTGGACTTTTCGCTGCCTGCCGAGAGGGTTGTCAGGAGCCTGAACCAGATCATCGAATGGCGCGGAAAGCCAAAGGCTATTCGTATCGATAATGGACCCGAATATGTCAGTGGAAAGCTCATGGAATGGGCTGAGAAACAAGGCGTTAAGCTCGCATACATCCAACCAGGTAAGCCCCAGCAAAACGCCTACATCGAGCGCTACAACCGCACGGTACGGGGCGAATGGCTCAGCCAATACATCTTTGAAACCATCGAGGAGGCGCAGGATCAAGCAACTGAATGGCTCTGGACTTACAACAATGAGCGACCCAACATGGGCATCGGCGGCATAACACCCGCCATGAAACTTAAAACAGCCGCGTGAATTCTACGGCTGAGCCCCATTAAAATTGGGGGGATTACCCGATGTGTTGACGGAAATCCCTGAAATCGGTGGGGAGGTGATGAACCAGATAGTCGAGTTTTTCAGCGGAACTAAGCCAATGGGGAGTGCCTAAATCAGACTTACCATCGGGCAAATTGATGGGTTAGAAGGTGCCCCGCTGGATCGCGTTGCGCTGATAATGGCGCATATGTAATCTTTGTCGAAGACTTCCCAATTCGCTCCGAAGGCAGATTTTCAATCACCAATAATTCAGGCGTTAGAAAGTGTTCAAGTGCGCGAGAGCATCTGCCGGGTTGGTTCGGAGAAATAGCGATTACCTTGGACTTGGCTCTGTCCATCACGAGGGACTGTTGACCTACTGAAATTTTTCACCACGCATCGCCATTTGGCAGTGCCGGACACTGGATTAATGTAGACAAATCCAATTCATGGCGAACACCAAGCAGGAGAGTAGAACATTAGGTGGCATCTGGGGCGACGACAGCAACCACATCACCCCTGTGCGACAATCCTTGTCCCCCTAAACGGCGAAACGATACGCCTTGATGGCGCGATAAGGATGGCACCCAAATGATTCATGAGATGGGTCAGCTATTGATTCAACTAGCCTTTTGTACAAGTTGCTTTCACGCTTGAGATTTACGCAGCTGGAACAGCACCAAGAGCAAGCCCAAGCTGATGAGGGAAATCGAAAACAGGGGCACCACAAATCCTGCACTCAGGTCCGACAACAGGCCAAACGAGAAGGGACCCAAAACGCCCCCAATCTCGGCCGAGGTAAAGAACATGCCGCCCGCCAGCCCCAGCCTTTCGGGGGGAATGTTGGGCGTTTCCATCAAGATCAGGATCGCGATGGTCATCATTGATCCGCGCGCCAGACCTTGCAAGACCAGCCCGCTTGCCAGCACCGCAGATGCGTTTGATTGCAGCAGCAGGCTGGCCAGAAACGACATGCAAAAAAGGGCACCCATGATTGCCAAGCGGCGCTCGGGCGTTGCCAAACGCGGGATCACCAGCACGCCTAACACGCCCATCGCCGACGGGATCGCAGCCCAAAGCCCTGCCTCAACCGGTGAAAACCCCCGGTCGCGCAGCAGTTCTGGCAACCAATTGTTCAATGCGTGATTGATGAAGAATATCCCGATACTCATGGCAAGGATCAGCCGCACCTCGGGCAGATGCAGGATATCGCGAAAGGCAGCCAGATTGAACTTTTTGCCTTGGTCCGATCCGCTGCCCTGTTTGCTGAATTCAGGATGGCAGGTGATGGCAAACCAGATCACGCCAACCATCAGCACCAAACCTGCATAGATCAGCATGACTCCGCGCCAGTCTCCACCCGCCAACGGCAACGCCACGCTGTTGGTCAACCCTAGCGCAAAGATGCCTCCCAGATAGGGGCCGGTCACATAGATGCCCATGGCCGTGGCCCGTTGGGTGCCATCAAACAGGTTGGCGATTGTCTTGGGTGCGCCGACCGAAATCAGCGGCCCGCCCAATCCGAACAGCGCAACCGCCAGCATCATTTGCACTGGTGTACCGGCAAAACTGCGCGCGATCAGCGATGTCGCCATGATCAGAGTTGCCACCAAAAGCATCGGACGCACGCCGAACTTGTCCAACAGAATACCGCAGGGGATGGCTGCGATGACATAGGCCAGCGGCCAAGCGCCAAGGATACCGCCCATCAACGTATTGCCAGCCCCCAAATCAGCGCTGATTGGGGCAACCATCGGTGCCATTGAGGCGATGGCAACGCCAAAGGAGAAGTAGATCAGCCAAACGCCAAACAGGATGAACCAGCGAAACTGCGTCTGGCCTTGAACGGCTGGTGCTGTGCTCATGCCCGGAGGCTCAATAGCTGCGCGGCATGCCTAAAACATGCTGGCCCAGATACCCAAGGATCATGTTTTTGGAAATCGGCGCGGTCTGGTACAACCGCGCCTCACGCCATTTGCGTTCGATCCCGTATTCGCGGGCAAAGGCAAAGCCGCCGTAGACCTGCATGCACACTTCGGCTGCCTGCCATGAGGCATCAGCGGCCAGCATCTTGGCCATGTTCGCTTCGGCCGCAGCCTTGTGGCCTGCATCAAACAACGCGGCGGCCTTTTTCACCATCAACTCAGCAGCTTGGGCCGCAGCATAGGCCTGTGCAATCGGGAATTGGATGCCTTGATTTGACCCGATCGGATTGCCAAAAACTGTTCGGTCTTTGGCATACTCCACGGCCTTGCGGATAAAGAACTTTGCGTCGCCAATGCACTCATAGGCGATCAGGATCCGTTCGGCGTTCATGCTGTTGACGATGTAACCAAAGCCTTTGCCCTCTTCGCCGACCAGCGTGTCACCGGGTATTTCGAGGTTGTCAAAGAACACCTCGCAGCTGTTGTGGTTGATCATCGCATCAATTTTACGCAATTCTAGGCCTTTACCCAAAGCGTCGCGCATATCTAGCAGGAAGACCGACATGCCGTCGGAACGTTTTTGCACATCTGCAGCAGGTGTCGTGCGGGCCAAGAGCAGCATCAGATCGGATTGGTAAGCGCGGCTGGTCCAGACCTTTTGACCGTTCACAATATAGCTGCCGCTGCTCGTGCGCTCGGCTCGGGTCTTGAGCTGTGTTGTGTCGCTGCCGGTCGTCGGCTCGGTCACGCCGAAGGCTTGCAGGCGCACAGCCCCGCTGGCGATGTCCGGCAGATAGCGCTTTTTCTGCGCATCCGATCCGTATTTCAGCACCGTGCCCATCGTGTACATCTGCGCGTGACAGGCGGCGGCGTTGCAGCCGCGTTCGTGGATGGTTTCCAGCACAGCACCCGCCGCAGTTAGCGGCAAGCCAGAGCCGCCGAATTCTTCGGGGATCAAGGCTCCGAGGAAACCCGACTGCGTCAAAGCGTCGACGAATTCAGAGGGATAGGTGTCTGATTTGTCCAGCTTCAGCCAGTAGTCGTTCGGAAAATCTTCGCAGAGCTTGGCGACCGCATCGCGGATGTCGGTCCAGTCTTCTGCTGCCGGAATCGAAATGCTGTCCATGCTGTTCATTCTATGTCCTGTTAAACCTAAATCGTGCCGCTGTTGCGCAAGGATGCGATCCGGTCGGCGCTGATCCCGAATTCATTCAAAATTTCATCCGTATGTTCGCCTGCATCGGGTGTTGCCGTGACGATGGAGGCAGGTGTTCGCGACAGATCAACGGGTTGGCCGACCAAGCGAACCTCTCCACGCACTGGATGTTCCACCGATTGCGCCATGCCCAAATGCTGGACCTGGGGGTCGTCAAACACTTCTTCCATTGTATAGATCGGGCCGGCGGGCACGCCGCAACTATCCAGCAATTCAATCCAATCGGTGGTGGTTTTTGTCGCAAAGATCGGTCGCAAAAAGCCCCAGATTTCAGCGCGGTGTTTGGTGCGGTCATCCATCGTGGCATAGGCTGGATTATTGCCCCATTCTGGTGCGGCAAGGGCGTCGCACAACGCGCGCCATTGCCCGTCACCCCCGACGCCCAGATTGATATGGCCGTTGCTGGTGGCCACAACCCCCATCGGCGTAACCGTGGGGTGATCGTTGCCCGCGCGTCCCGCCACTTCGCCGTCCACCAGATAGCGGGCGGCCTGAAAATCCATCAAGGCGATCTGCGCTTGCAACAGCGATGTTTGCACCCACTGACCTTGGCCTGATTGGGTGCGTTCCGTGATCGCCACCAAAATGCCGGTCGCCGCATAAAGCCCCGCAGACAGGTCTGCCACGGCGGTGCCTGCACGGGTCGGTGGTCCATCTTCAAAACCGGTGGTGCCCATCAGGCCGCCCATGCCTTGGGCGATCTGGTCAAAGCCGGCCTTGTTCTCATAAGGTCCGTCTTGGCCAAAGCCCGAGATCGAGGCGAGGATGATGCGCGGGTTCACGGCGCGCAGGGCCTCGTAATCCAGACCTAGCCGCGTTTTTACACTGGGGCGGAAGTTTTCGACCACCACATCAGCTTGTTTGACCATGTCCAGAAACAAGGCACGTCCATCAGCATTTTTTAGGTTCAACAGCATGGAGCGTTTGTTGCGATGCAGATTCAACATGTCATAGCCATCGCGGCTGCCGCTGACACCTGCGTTGGTGTCCATGCCTTCGGGGGCGTCGATTTTCACAACGTTGGCCCCGAAATCTGCCAGCACCCGACAGCAATGTGGCCCCGCGCGCACGCGGGTTAGGTCCAGCACGCGCAATCCGGCAAGCGCGGGCGAGGCTTGCGGCGCGCTCATGTCGGGAACCCTGCGTTATACTCTGCCACTTCGGCACCATTTGTACCGTCCGCCTCAATGAACCAATCACCCAGCTTACTCGAGGTAACAAAGACGGTATCGTCGCGCTTCATCAGCAAATCCAAGGCTTGCTCAAAGTAATGGGCGATGTGCGGCACGCCAATGATATGGGGATGCAAGGCGAGTGTCAGAACACGGGGGTTCTGCTCCAACTCGCGCTCGAACACCGCCAAGGTTGCCTTGAGCCGCGTCAGCATCTCGGCGCTGGTGCTTTGCTGGATGGCATAGATCGGGACGTCATTCAGTTCAAACGTATAGGGCAATCCAACCATGGGCCCGTGTTTTGTGCGCAGCCACACTGGCAGGTCGTCCAGCACCCAATCATGCAGAAAATCGACCCCTTCAGCCTTGAGGATATCGGGCGTGTCATTGCTTTCGCCCAAGCCCGGCCCAAGCCAAGCGCGGGTGCGTTTGCCGCTGGCTTTCTCCAATCGTTGAAGGCTTTGGCGGATCACCGCGCCCTCATCCTCAACCTGTTTCAGCGATTGCTGGAACCAGCCATGACCAACAAGTTCCCAATTGGCATCCACCACAGCTTGGGACAGCGACGGATACACGTCAGCCACCTGCGCGTTCATAAAGGCAGACACGGGCAGGCTGCGGTCTCGTGTCATCTTTATGATCCGCGGCATGCCGACGCGCATTCCGTATTCGACCCACGAATAATTTGGTACATCTGGCGGGGCAGGGGTGGCACCGTGTGGCGCAGGAATAATACCGCGCGGCATGGGGCGATCAAACGGCCAGTATTCGATGTTCATCGCCAGATGCACCATCAAAGGCTTACCCTTAAGCGGGGCAAGTTTGCGCCGCTCTGACGCCATCTGGTAGGGTACACGAGGGTTAGGCCACATGATATCGTTCCTTGCTGTGCGTTATTGGGTATGCAGGCGCAGATCACCCGCACGCCAGTAGAGCGTTACAGGCTGATCTTTTTGCGGGAGAACATCAAGGTCGTCCACGACGCGGCAAACAAGGTCGTGCCCAGTCCCCACATCAACCAGATGCGAAGTGGTCAGCCCCAGATAGACAGCCTCGCGGTAGCTGCCGGTAAGGGCGTGACCGGATTGGACCTGTGCATCGTCGGGGTCGAGTGTCATGCGCGTCAGTTCAGAGCGGATGGACAGGGACACTTTTTCACCGGTGCTGACCGCTTTGTCGCGGCGGTCAACATGCACAACTGTGTCGTTGACGGTGACCGTGACTTTGTCACCCGAAACATCCGTCACGGCACCCGACATCATGTTGTTTTCACCCACAAAGCTGGCGGTGAACGTCCGGTCCGGTGCGCGGTAAATGTCGCGGGCATTGCCGTGTTCAACCAATTCGCCCGAGGCGATCAAGGCGATGCGGTCAGCGACAGTCATCGCCTCTTCTTGGTTGTGGGTGACGTGGATAAAGGTGATGCCTACCTTTTCCTGCAAATGCTTCAGCTCAAGACACATGTCCTTGCGCAACTGCGCGTCCAGGGCGGCGAGCGGTTCGTCCAGCAGCAAAATGTCCCGTTCCAGTACCATCGCACGGGCCAGTTGCACGCGCTGTTGCTGACCACCCGACAATTCATGAGGTTTGCGGCTCTCGAAGCCCGTCAGCCCGACCAGCTCAAGTGCGGCGGCGCTTTTATCTTGGTTGTCGCGCTTGGACAGGCCGGCAACCTTCAGCCCGTAGCCCACGTTTTGCAGCACGTTCATATGCGGAAATAACGCGTAAGACTGGAACACCATAGAGGTTGGCCGCTTGTCCGGCGGTAGATGGCTGACGTCTTGGCCGTGCAGCAAAACCGCACCTTTGGTCGGTTTGTGAAACCCGCCGATGGTGCGCAGCAGGGTTGTCTTACCCCCACCACTGGGACCCAGCAGAACAAAATACTCGCCCGCCTCGATCTTGATGTTCACATCTTGCAAGGCAATTACGCTGCCGTAATGTTTGGCAAGGCCGCGCACTTCGACCGCTGCGGGTTTGGTGGCTGTCATATCGGTATTTCCCAAAGCGCTCATGTGGACATGATCGGTTCTGCTTTGGCCCGCGCCTCGCGCGCTAGCGCCTCGGACCGGACCAGAGTGTAAAGGATGATGCCACCGATAAAGGCGATGGCGACGAAGCTCATAAAGCTGGACATGGCGTAAGATTGCTCTGACATGCCCTCATTCAGCATCTGGCTGACCAGCACGGTGGTAAAGGTGTCAAAACCGCCCTTGAGCAGGCTGGTGCGTGTATATTCGTTAAAGCACAGGATAACCGTAAAGGAACATGCGCTGAACACACCCGCCCTGATTTGCGGGAACTCAATATCCCAAAACGCGCGCCAGCCGCTAGCCCCGCAGGCGCGTGCTGCTTCGGTTTGTTCGGTGCGAAACCGGCCCATGGTGATCAGGATCACGATGAAAGCGTAAGGGATTGTATAGATCACCAGCCCGATCCACGCGGTCAGAAAGCTAAGGCGGAACCACGCATCAAACATATCGGTACCCAGGAGGACGCCCAGTGATTTAAAACTGCCGTTCAGGTTTTTGAAAAACACCAGCAGGGCAGAGCCGAGAATGTCAGGGGCAACAAACAGCGGGGCCAGCATCAGGAAAACGATCAGTAGCTTTTGCTCCGATATCTTATACAGTTTGGCCGCGAGCAGCGCGAAAGGCACGGTCACAATGGTCGTCATCACCGCCAGCGTCATCGTCCAGCGCAAAGCCTGCATCAGCAACTGGTCCGAGAAGATCATCCCGTACCATTTCCACGTAAAGACATACCGGGCAGCACCAAACCCGTTCAGATTGAACGAGATATACATTACGTAGAACACCGGACTCATCAGCACAAAAACGATCAGCAGCAGATAGGCCCATTTGGCGCGGTGGCCCCAGATATTGTCATAGTCGTTCATCTGCGGCCCTCAGTTGATTGGTGCCAGAATTTTCGTCAGATCAAAAATCCGATGGCCGATATAAAGCAGTCCCATCAGCGTCAGCATCATGATCGCGCTGATCGCCATGGCGAGGGGGAAGTCGAGCGCGGCAATCGCTTGTGTCGCGATCAGACCGGCGTTCACGGCACCCGGACCGCCAAGGATATTGGGCAGCAGGGCCACGCCAATCCCGTTCACAAAGATGAATACACTGCCCGCAAAGATACCGGGCGCGGCCAGCGGCAGGATCACATCGCGGAAACGGGCAAAGGGGCCTGCCCCGATGTCATCGCAGACCTCGAAGATATATTTGGGCACCGCCTCCATCGCGAGGAACCCCGCGAAGACAATGAAAGGCAGAAACGACAACACCTCGCCGATGATCACGCCGGTATGCGAATAGATCAGGATCGTTAGCGGTTCGTCTATGATGCCAAGGTTTTGCAGCGCGGTATTGATCAACCCGTTGCGTTGCAGCACGGGACGCAGGGCAAAGATGCGGATGATCTCGGAAACCATAAAGGGCAGGATAAACAAGAGGATAACTCGGTGTTGCGCAACCTGCGGCACAGAGCGGCGCAAAAACACCGCAATGGGAAAGCCAAGGATAAAGCAGATCACCACAGCGATCAGCGAATAATACATCGAGGACAGGAAATTCTTGAGCCGCGCGGAGAAAAAGAAGTTCTCGTAGGCCTTGAGGCTGAACCCCGGCTCCATCCAGAACATTGTGCGCTCGAAAAAGCTGAACACAACCGTCAGCGCCATTGGGATGGCAAAGAACAGGATCATGAACACGATCGGCACATAGAAAATCCAGCCCGAGGATCGCTCCATCAGGCTAGCCTTGTACGTCGCGGCGGGGATCATCCCGCCGCTGATTTCTGACACCCCTTTGGGCGGCCTCAACGTTTATGCCGCCTGAACACGGGCCCACCAGTCTTGGTATGCGCGGATGTTGGTCGGGAACACGTTCTGCCAAGAGTTGCCGGGCACGGCCAGACGCTCTTGCTTGCGGGCCAGACGCTGTGTGATCTGCGCGCGGGCGGCTTCGTCAAAGTCGTCCGTGTTGCCCTCGACGTATTCAACCACACCTTTCATCTGGGGGGTAAAGCCCAAACCGGCCAATGTGCGTGCGCCGAACCATGTGGACAGATAGACATCTGCCAACTTGTAGAACGCCTCGTCCATGCCACGGTCCATGCCGCCTTTGGTCAACATAACGATGTTGTTCCACGCCTGATGACCTTCTTTCATGGTACCATAGCGGATGTCTTTTTCGCTTTTGCGACCCGCGACAATCTGAATGGGCTCCCATGTGGACATGACCAGCACTTCTTCAGATGCGAGCAGGTCAACGCCGTTCTGGAACCCGTCCCAGAAAGTACGGAACTGGCCTTTTTTCTTGTGCTCGATCAGGAACTGGCAGACGCCTTTGACCTCAGCTTCGGACATGTCGGAAGGGTTCTCGATGTCCTGCTTGCCGGACTGCTTAAGGTAGATTGCCGTGTTGGTCAGGGTCGGTCCAAAATCGTTTTGCAGGGCCGCGCGGCCTTTGAACTGTTCATCAAAAAGCACCTCCCACGAGTTCAACTCTGCGCCGATCACATCATGGTTGAATGCCAGCGCATCCGCGTTAGAGATATAGGGAATTGCGACAACTTTGCCCTCGTAACGGATTGTGTCCGCAGCGGCGCCGCCTTCAAGATAGCGATCTTCGACATTGGCCCAGTTTGGGATGCGCGAGACGTCGAGTTCCGAAATCGCGCCTTGACTGGCCAGCGCGTCTTCCATGCCGCCGCCATTGTCCGTCATCGCGTCATACAGCGCGTTGCCGTCACCTACGACCATCTTCTGGATCGACTCGTCGGCGCGGGCACTTTTGGCGATAGCGGCGATGTCGATGCCTGCTTGGCTGGCCATCGTGCTCCAGTCTTTCTCGCCCACACGTGCGATGCCCGGTGCCCATAACTTGAGCGCATTTGTCTGAGCCGCGAGGCCACGTGGCAGACCAGCAGCCACAGCCGCCGATCCCATAAGCGTCATCAGCTGACGGCGATTGAATTCCATTTGGTTCATGATGATCCACCCTATTCTATTCTTGCGGCATGTCTGGCCACTTTATCGCAAACGCGCGTTTGCGTCTGTATATGTCTCAAAAGGCAGTCGGGCGCTGCACAGCGCAGACCTTGGTGCCGTGATCTTTGTGCGCGGGTCTTGATTCTTCATCACTCAGCCGACGACGCTACGCACATCACGCTGTACCGGCCATCTTGACCATAGTTTCGTGCACAAAAAAGGGAAGAGAATAAAGCGAATGATCGCAGGAAAAGTGAGTATTTCCACTAATTTATATGTTAAAATATACCTAAATAATTGATATATATATATTTAATTAACAATAGGCGTGTGGTCAAATTTTCTACTACTTCACGTGGCGTTCCTGTTTTCGTATACATAGTTAGACACCCTCCCGACATTGATGTATCGAGAATCCCAACGGATGGACGGGATATAGAATGCAACCAAAGGCCCATGCTGAAACAAATGTGAGGGCTGGGCCGTCCTTTCCTCTTGACGGACAGGAAGCACCAAGCCTGTCAGAGAGCCTCATTTCACTTTGTGCCCGCCCCATCGATATTGTCGCCACGGACCAAGCGGAGCGCCTGCTGCTGGATTGGTGTGGCATTTCGCTGGCGGCGATTAATGAGGATGGTGCCATTGCAATCCAGCAGGCGACACAGACGCTAGCGGGACACGGATCTGTGCAGACGGGGCCATGCACCGCTTTTGCCGTTGGCGATTTACCTGCGGATCAAGCCGCCTTTGTTAATGGATCGCTGGGCACCTTGTTGGAAATGGACGACCTGCACCGCGCCTCGATCCTGCACGCGGGTGACGTTGTGATCCCGGCCGCACTGGCATCGGCACAGAACTCTAACGCATCAGGGCGGCAATTGGCGGAAGGAATCGTCCTTGGCTACGAGGTCGCCTTGCGGATCGGACAAGCGGCGGCATCAGCAGGCTATGCCGCGTGGTATAATTCAGCGATCTGCGGCGTGTTTGGCGCAGCGATGGCCGCGGCCCATGCGGCGGGTGCCAGTGATCTGGAAAAACGTGACGCTTTGGGGCAGGCGGGAATGATGGCCTCGGGCTTGTGGCAATGCCGGTTGGAACCCACCGACAGTAAACCGGTTGCAACGGCCCATGGCGCGCGCGCGGGTGTCACTTCTGCTGTGCTGGCGCAGCACGGTGTACGCGGCGCGCGCCATATCCTTGACGGACCCTTGGGGTTTTTCGCCAGCTATTATCCTGATGCGCGGCAAGGAGACGTGTTGCACGGGGAGGAGCGCGAATGGCTGATCCACGATGTCAGTTTCAAGCCTTGGCCTGCATGTCGCCATGTTCATCCAGCGATGGGTTTGGTGATGGAGTTGCGGGACAGGGTTGCGATTGACCAAATCACCCGCGTTGAAATCTCGACCTATGCTGCAGCGATAGAGTTCTGCGATCAGCCCGATCCGCAAACGCCGCACGAAGCGCGGTTTAGCTTGCAGCACTGCGTTGCAGTGGCCCTGATACAAGGCGATCTGCGCACGCAAGATACTGCGCGGCAGGCACTTGCCGATCCTCGGATTGCTGCCCTGCGACGCAAAACCCATATCATCGAAGCGCCGGACCTGACCGCTGCCTTTCCCCGAAAAACGGGCGCGGCCCTTGCCATCACAGTGCAAGACGGCACGATACACAAAGCCGTCTCCGATAATGCGCCCGGTGATCCCGAACACCCGCTGGATGCCGCCGCCCTGTCGCGTAAATTCCGCAGTAATGTTGCCAGCGTTGGCATCGCGAAGGCGCATGCAACCCAGCTTGAACATTGCATCAATGATCTAACAATCCAAACGACGCTGGTTGATCTAACCGCAGCGTTGCGCATTATCTCTCACCCTCTTCAGAAAGGTCAAACCCATGACTGATATTCACAGCCAGAAACCACCCGTTCCTTTTGGTCCTGTCGATCTGGACAGCGGATGGGAGCAAGTCCCGGGCGGAGCCGACGGCGTTGAGCAAAAGATGTTGTCAGGTGCCTTGGACGAGCCTGCGCAGGTCGGCGTCCGTACGCGGCTGATCCGTTTTCGTGCGGGTACGGTGGCCAATGACGTCTTTGTGCATGACTATTGGGAAGAGGTTTACCTGATCGACGGGCATCTGAACGTGGGGGGTGACGATTTTCACGCGCCCAGCTATGCCTGCCGACCACCGGGCACGCCGCATGGGCCGTTTGCCTCCCCCGAAGGCTGCGTGTTCTTTGAAATACAATACTACGTTTGAGGAAAGGTGGACCCATAGATGGATCTTCAACTTGCGCAGAAAAATGTCGTTGTTACCGGTGCCTCCAAAGGCATTGGGCTGGCAATTGCCAAACAATTCGCCCTTGAGGGAGCGCGGGTCACTCTGGTGTCACGTTCGGCCACCGTACTGGCAGAGGCACAGGCGCAGGTTGGGGATGCAGCGGACGTCTGCGTTGCTGATCTGTCCACGGATGCGGGCCGCGAGGCGCTGTTTGTGGCTTATCCAGCGGCGGATATTCTTGTGAACAACGCAGGCGCTATTCAAGCGGGGCGTCTGGCCGATCTAAGCATGGCAGATTGGCGCAGCGGTTGGGAACTGAAGGTTTTTGGCTATATCCATCTGTGCAAACTCTATGCCGATGCGATGACAGCGCGCGGTTCTGGCACCATTATCAATATCATTGGGATGGGCGGGCGCGCGGTCAGGCCAAACTATATCTGCGGTGCGGCGGGCAATGCCGCGTTGATCGGCTTTACCAATGCTCTGGGTGCCGAAACGCCTGCCAGCAATGTGCGGGTTTTCGGGATCAATCCGTCGCCTACGTTGACCGAACGGATGACTACGATGTTCCGCACCCGTGCCGCCGAAGAACTGGGCGACGAAAGCCGTTGGGAGGAATTGGTGAACCCCGATGCCTTCCCCTTTGGCCGCCCCAAAAGCCCTGATGAGGTGGCGGCCCTTGCCGTCATGCTTGCCTCGCCGCGCGTGCAATATCTATCTGGCACAGTTCTGGATATGGACGGTGGCGGGCAGTGGCGTGGTTGATAGAAAGGCCATAGAAATGCAGCCGAACCAAACGGAAAGCCACGCAGGTGGCCGCCTTCTGCTGACCCGCGAGGGTGCCATTGCGCGTATCACCTTCAACAAGCCCGAGCGGATGAACGCCATGTCGCTGGACATGTGGGAGGGGCTGCATACGTTGCTGGACGGCCTTGCGGTTGATGACAGCGTGCGCGTTGTTGTGCTGAACGGGGCGGGGGACAAAGCGTTTGTTTCGGGGGCCGATATCTCGGAATTCGAGGCGCAGCGTTCCTCAGAAGACAGCGTCCGGCGCTACAACGCAATCTCCGAAGCCTCCGATGTTGCGCTTTATAATTTCCCGAAACCGACCATCGCCGAGATCAAAGGCTATTGCATTGGCGGGGGGATGGGTCTGGCCGTTGCCTGTGATTTCCGCATTTGCGCCGATGATGCGCGGCTTGGGATTACCGCTGGGCGGCTGGGTTTGGGCTATAACTACAACGGTGTGCACAAATTGGTGGAGTTGGCGGGGCCGTCGGTTGCCGCACGTATCCTCTATGCCGCCGAGTTGTTTCCTGCGGATCAGGCGCTTGCCATGGGGCTGGTCACTCAGGTTGTTACACGTGATGAACTGTCCTCTACTGTCAATGATCTTGCCCAGCGGATTGCGGGGAATGCACCGCTGACCGTGATGACGGCAAAGGCGGCCATTCGGGCGATTGGTGGCGCGGATGGGGTGCCGCAGCAATCGGACATCGACGCGCTTGTCGCCCGATGTTTTGCCAGCGAAGACTATGCCGAGGGCCGCCGCGCCTTTACCGAAAAACGCAAACCCGTGTTCAAAGGTCGATGAGCATGCAGGCGGACATAGACCTGACGCTGGATATTGACATTTTACGCCAGTGGATTGGCCGGACCGAGGTCATGACCGACCATCTGGATGCAGGGGCGGCACAGCGCATGCAGGTCACGCTGGACCGTGTCGCGGATATGCGCGAGGGGGCCGAGCTGCCGCCGTTCTGGCATTACCTTTATTTCAATCCGCAGGTGCCAGCGTCACAACTCAAAGAAGATGGCCACGAGAAACTGGGCCGTTTCCTGCCGCCGATTTCTTTGCCACGGCGCATGTGGGCGGGCGGCACGGTTAAAATTACGCAACCGCTGCGTGTCGGGGAAACCTGCACCAAAACTTCGACCATTCGTGATGTGACGTTGAAACAAGGGCGCAGCGGGCCTTTGTGTTTTGTGACCGTAGATCATGATTTTACCGTGGCGGGTGAACACCGGCTGACCGAACGGCAAAACATCGTCTACCGCGATATGCCCGCAGCAGATGCAGAGCCACCCACGGGCAAAGCCGCACCGCTTGATCCCACCGTTGGCTTTACCATGACTCCGGACCGAATCATGCTGTTTCGCTATTCCGCGCTGATCTTTTACAGCCACCGCATTCACTATGATCTGGACTATGCCCACGACGTTGAAGGCTATCCGGGTCTGGTGGTGCATGGCCCGCTAATGGCCGCCCTTGCGGGTGAGTTGGGCCGTAACCTTCAGCCGTGTAAGCCGCTGAAATCCATGAGCATCCGCGCGCTTAGCCCGTTGTTTGCGCCCACGCCGTTTCACGTCGAGGCCCGCCGCGAGGCGGATACAGCGCAGACATGGGTGCGGGGGCCTTCGGGCGATCTTGCCATGACCGTCGATCTGACATTTGCTACCGGACCACAGGATACCTGACCTATGACGAACCCATTGTTCGATACCTTGTTGGCCCCGCATCTGGGCAGTGATGCGCTTTTTGTGATCCACCCTGATGGGAGCACGCAAAGCTATGGTGCATTTATGATCAACGTAGCTTGTGCGGCAGGTGCCTTGGCACAGTGCGGGTTGCACAAGGGGGACAGGCTTGCGCTGCAGGCGGAAAAGTCGGTGGAGGTGCTTGAAATTTATGCCGCTTGCCTGATGACCGGCGTGATTTTCCTACCCTTGAATACGGGCTACACAGCGGAGGAGATCGACTATTTCCTTGGCGACGCCGAAGCGGGCGTCTTTATCTGCGACCCGAGCCGCGAAACGGAATCCGCTCCGATTGCTGCGCGTCACAAGACCAAGCTGCTGACCTTGTCACAAAACGGGAGCGGGAGTTTTTCTGTCATCGCAAAGACCTGCGCACCTCTTGAGGCTGCGGTTGCCTGCGGCCCCAATGACATCGCTGCCTTGCTTTATACCTCTGGCACCACAGGGCGGTCGAAGGGTGCGATGTTGACCCATGCCAACCTGCTGTCGAATGCGGAGGTTCTGGTGGACCTGTGGCAGATCATCCAAAGCGACCGCCTGTTGCACGCGCTGCCGGTGTTCCATGCGCATGGGCTGTTTGTGGCGGTTAACACAACTTGGTTAAGCGGCAGCAGTATGATCTTTCATCCAGCCTTTACCGTCGACAACGCGCTTGCCGCCTTGCCACAGGCAACCACGATGATGGGCGTGCCGACATTCTATACCCGTCTGCTGGACGATGCGCGGTTTGGGCATGACGTGGTTGGCAACATGCGTCTGTTTATTTCGGGCAGTGCTCCGCTCTTGGCGGAAACACACACGCAGTTCGAGGAACGCAGCGGTCACCGCATTCTTGAGCGCTATGGTATGACTGAAACGGGGATGAACACCTCTAACCCTTACGTTGGCGAACGGCGGGCTGGTACGGTGGGCCCTCCGCTGCCTGGTGTCACGCTGCGCATCAAAGATCCCGACACAGGCGAGGCGGTGGCGCAGGGCGATATTGGGATGATCGAGGTGGCGGGACCAAATGTCTTTCAAGGCTACTGGCGGATGCCGGAAAAGACCGCCGAAGAACTGCGCGCGGATGGTTTTCTGATCACCGGTGACATGGGGCGCATTGACGAAGAAGGCTATGTTCACATTGTCGGGCGCAGCAAGGATTTGATTATTTCGGGTGGCTACAACGTCTATCCCAAAGAGGTCGAGTTGGTGATTGATGACGTCGACTGGGTGCGCGAATCCGCAGTCATCGGCGCTCCTCATCCGGATTTTGGTGAAGGGGTGGTTGCCGTGGTTGTAGTGGCTGCCGGGGCAGCAGTGAATCTGGAGGTGCTGACGCAGGTGATCGTGGCGCGATTGGCAAAGTTCAAGCAGCCCAAAAAGGTTATCGTCACCAAGGCATTGCCACGTAATACGATGGGCAAAGTACAAAAGAATGTGCTGCGCGATGAGCACCGCGATCTGTTTGCCCAGAAAGCCAGAAACGGGTTTTAGACGTCGCCTTCTAGCAGCATCGCCAGCCCGATCATCATAGGTTCGGACCACGCTGGCCCAACCAGTTGGACGGAGGCGGGCAGGGCCTGCCCCGTCACTTCAATCGGTACGGCCAAGGCTGGCACACCGCCCGCGTTGGCCAAAGCAGTGAAGTCTGCCTGATTGGCAGGTGCCGGTGCATCCGCGTGAAAAGCGCGTTGCGGTGTTGTAGGCATTAGCAGCAGATCAACCTGTGCAAAGCTGCGGGCAAGTTGCATGCGCACTGCGCGAATTTCCGCCATGGCCGCGACCAGTTTTGCAGCACTGAGGGTACTGCCGTAGGTCAGTAGTTTCTCGACAGTGCGGGGCAATGTACCTGCTATGCCAAGACCGTCCGCAAAGGCCGTGGCACCCTCGGCTTCGGTTACAAGGAACGCCTTTTGGCGCAGCTTGGCAGGGTCCCATTCCGGCATATCAATGGTTACAACGTGTGCGCCCGCTTGTTCCAAGGTCGTGCGTGCCGACGCTAATGCGGCGAGGGTTTCGGGCGTGCAATCCACCGCGCCAACCTGCTGTGGGATGCCAATGCGCAAGCCCTGCGCATCAGGTGCCGGCTTCTGGATTGCCCATTCCGCCGGTGCTGGCTGGCTATCGATATCGCCGTCATCCGGTCCTGCCAGTGCATGCAGAACGGGCCACACGTCACTGGCCCGTGCGGCCAATATCCCTGCCGTATCCAGACTGGGTGCGAGGGGCACGATGCCAGAACGCCCGATCAGCCCAAAGGTCGGTTTCAGGCCAAAGACCCCGCAATAGGACGCAGGAATGCGGATTGATCCCAGCGTATCGGTGCCGATTGCCACGTCGCACAGGCGGCCCGCTGCTACTGCCGCAGCTGATCCACCGGAGCTGCCACCTGCGGTATGATCGGGCGCACGCGGATTGGCGGTACGGCCAAAATCTGGGTTGTCGGTAGCACCTCCCAAGGCGGCAGCGTCCATGTTCAATCCAGGCAGAATACGTGCCCCGTGATCGCGCAGGCGTTTGGTCAGATGCGCATCGTTTTGCGCGGTAATTGCGGCGCGGTGGCGCAGTCCGGCGCTCCAGTTAGCGCCGATGGATGCGATGTTCGCCTTAAGGCCGACAACCAGTTCTTGGAGCGGACCTTCGTGGCATACCTTCTCCCGTTCCGCATCAATTATAGCGGCGTTCAGGTGGGTGAACAGATGATACCGCTTTTGAAGATCTCGCAGGTCTTGGTCGTTGGGATAGTCACGCATCCGGATCGGTCCCGCCTTTTGCATGGCTTGCCGCTACAGCCAAACGGCGCTGCATTACCTTGACTACAGGCGCTTCGACAAGGCGTCCATCCAACACGGCCAACCCGTTGGGCGAAGCCTCATAGGCAGCAATCACACGCTTGGCATGGGCGATTTCCTCGGCGCTTGGGGTGAAGGCCGTGTTTATCTGCATCACGCCTGCCGGATGGATCGCCGCTTTACCGGTAAAGCCAAGATGTTGCGCATGCCGTGCGGCTTGCCCGATCCCGTCAAGATCTCGAAAGTTCAGCGAGGGCACATCCATCACGTCGATGCTGGCGCGTTTCGCGGCATGGATCACCTTGCCACGCGCATAGGCCAGCGGTGCGTCAGCGTTATCGGTGCCCAGTTCGGCGCTGAAATCCACGGCCCCAAACACCATCAGTTTGAGGCGCGGTGTGGCTGTTGCAATCGCGGCGACGTTCGCTAGTCCGTCAAGTGTTTCGATCAGGGCTCCCAGTTCAAGGAAGCTGCCGACCTCGCTGAGAACAGTATCGACCAAGTACAACTCAGCAGCCTCGGACACCTTGGGCAGGAGGATCATGCCGTGGCGCGGGGCGGCGCGTAAAACCGCCGTTAGGTCTTCGAGGCCGATCTGGCTGTTCACCGCATTGATGCGCAGGGCACGTTGGGGGCCGTTAGTATCTGAGTGCGTCAAAAAGTCGATGGCGGGCGCACGGGCAGCGGCTTTTTGATCCGGCGGAACGGCATCTTCAAGGTCAAGACAGATGATATCGGCCCCGCTGTCCAAGGCCTTGTCAAACGCTGTTGGCCGATTGGCGGGGGTAAAAAGCAAGGATCGGCGGGGGGACCCTGTGTTATCGTGCTTCATGACGGGATATCGGCCACAGCATTGACCGAGCGCGCGGCGGCAACTTCGGCGGCACGCACGTGGGTTTGCATGGCGGTCCGTGCCCATTCGGGCGCATGGGCGGCAATCGCATCTGCGATTTCGACATGGTGTTTGGCGCTGCGCATCAGCTCTTCTTCGCTGTAACGGCGATAGGTTCTGTCGACCATACCAATGTCAAAGGCCATCGTCATATGGGCTGTCAGACGTGGCGAGCGTGAGACCTCGACAATCTTGCGGTGAAAGGCTTCGTTGGCGGTGGAAATTAGCAAGTAGTCCTGGGCGCTTTGGGGCGGGGTCAGGCGCTTGATTTCATCACTAAGGGCACAGATCGCGGCGATGTCATCAGGCGTGGCAAGGCGAGCGGCGCGCTCTGCGGCGTAGGATTCCAGAAACTGGCGGATGTGAAAGGTCTGCTCCATCTCGTCGGCGGGAAAGGTTGCAACACGGGTGCTGTAGCCTTCTTGCTGGTCAATGAAACCTTCGAGTGACAACCGGCGGATCGCATCGCGAATAGGCGTGCGGCTGAGCCCCAATTCCTTGGAGAGGCGCTCTTCGATCAGGCGCGCACCTTCTTCTAGTTTCCCGCTTATGATTGCGCCGCGGATCTGACGGTAAGCTTGCTCAGCCGCAGGTATTTTTCTCTCAGCAATGGGCACGTATTTCTGCTCCGGGATTTGACCACTATCTATGAATTTTCTACCCATATCATGCGCGCAACAGCTATTGTACTGGAAAGGCTAAATGGCAAACGTCCCATCTTGTCCCTGCGGTGTCTGACCGATCATCGCGAAGACCGTAAAGATCACGCGAAACTAGGAACTGCGGGCAAGACTGTTTCATAGTTGCTTTGATGTAGGAACGTAGTTTTAGAAAGACCTGAGCCGCACCTACCTTTTCGCGATGCCTTCCTTGGTCAGCCGCCAGCGAAGTAAATCGACACGGTCTTGGCCAAAGAACGGTTCACCGCGAAAGACAAAAGTAGGCACGCCCCAATGGCCGGACTTTTCCAGCGCTATTTGGTTGCTATCGATCTCTTCCAGATGATTCCCAGACGCGATAGCGCTTTCAAGTTCGGCCAAATCCAGACCAGCCGCCTTAACTGCCGTCCCAAGATTCTCGGGGGCGTTCCAGTTTTTGGTCCCGCCAAAGATAGATCTTGAGACGTGATAGGTGAATTCTGGCCCCCGCCCCCGCCGCTGCGCCTCAACTGCCATTTTGCTGAGCCAGAAAATATAGGGTTGATCGGCTGCGACCTTCAGCGTCTCAAGGTCTTGCACAATCGGATCGGGGTCAGGCCAAACGTGGGGTAGCCCCAAGAATTCTGCGCGCCTTGGCCAATCTAGCTGAATATAGCGCGCCCATTGTTCGTTGCCCGGGCGGAAATAGTCCGGCGCGCGGACAGCGATCGGGAGGATGACGCGCAGATTTACGTCAACAAGATAGTCCTGCTTTAAGCGGACCAAATCCGGTGACGCGAGATAAGAATACGGGCTACGGAAGGAATATTAGACGTCGATTTCATCATTCATAAGGGCCTCCTAGATTGAGCAATGTTTGAGCTGTGCTGAAGAAAACCACACAGGAGGGCAGAAACAACCTACAAGATTGTACCGTTGCCCGGAAAACCTTCACCTCAAAGTGATGCTTCATATATACGGTGGGCATCCTGTTTGGTGACCTCGCGTGGGTTGTTCACCAGCAGTCGGGTCTGGTTCATGGCATCCGTCGCAAGACGATCAAGGTCCGCTTCTGTGATCCCGACGTGGCGCAGGCCGCTTTCCAAACCCAAGTCGATGTTGAGTTGCACAAGGCGCGCGACGAAGTCATCGCAAATTTCATTTACAGAACTGTCCGTATCGATGTCGGGAAAGACATGTGGGGCAAGTTCGGCATAAGCCTGACCACAGCTTGGCGCATTGAAACGCATCACTTCTGCCAAAACCAGTGCATTCGACAGCCCATGTGGCACATGAAAAAGACTGCCGATAGGGTAGGCTAGTGCATGGACGGCGGCCACTGGCGCATTCGCAAAGGCCTGCCCTGCCAACATTGAGCCAAGTAACATATTCCCCCGCACTTCGATGTTGCTGCCATTTTTAACGACTTCGCGGATGTTTGCCCCCAAAAGGTCAAGCGCCTGAATGGCAAGCATTTTTGAGATCGGATTGTTGTTCGCATTCGTCGAAGTGTAGGCTTCAATCGCGTGGACCATCGCATCCACGCCAGTGGCTGCCGTGATCGCGGCGGGCAAACCGACGGTCAGTTCGGCGTCCAGCAGCGCCACATCCGGCAGGATGATCGGCGACACAATACCTTTCTTCTCTTCCGCCCCAGTCGTCAGAATCGAGACGGCCGTCACTTCTGATCCGGTTCCGGCGGTCGTGGGCACCAACACCAAGGGCAGGCGTGACCCCGTCGCTTGATTAACACCGTAGGCCTGTTCAATGGATTGATCAGAATGGACCAGCAAGGCAATCACCTTGGCCACGTCCATCGAACTACCTCCACCAAAACCGACGACACAGGCGATATTCTTGGCTTTGGCAATTTCGACACCGTTCAGCACGGTTATCCCCTTGGGATCCGGTTCGACCATATCAAAGACCGTCACGTCGAAACCGCTGCTCTTGATGCTTTGCAATGCAGCGTCGCACAGGCCCAGCTTGACGATGCCGGGGTCAGTGACAAACATGACCTCTTTCGCAGTTGCTGCAAAGGGCAGACCCTTCAGCAACGTGCCGAGATGCGCCGCACCACCGGCAGTTTGCCGGATCGACGGGGTGGTGTTGAATATAAAATCTGGCATGGCTGCTCCTTTGATTTAGTGATCGAAAGCGTTATCGCTGGCCAACACTCATATCTTTGAAAAGGTCAGTGAATTCGCGTGGTTGTGAGCGCCAGTATTGTCTTGGAGCGTCTACCTGCGCCCCCAACGCAGCAGCGGCATGCCAAGGCCAGCGCGGGTCATAGAGCATAGTGCGGGCCAGTGCGATCATGTCCGCATCTCCGTCTTGCAGGATTTTTTCAGCCTGTTCCGGCTCCGTGATCAGCCCCACAGCCATGGTGGGCAGGCCAACCTCGGCCTTGATCTTGGCGGCAAAGGGGACCTGAAATCCGGGACCAACGGGGATTTTCTGCAAGGGCGAGACACCGCCCGTCGAGACATGGATCGCCGCACATCCGCGTGTTTTAAGTGCCTGTGACAGCGCCAGTGTGCTGTCCAAACCCCAACCCTCCGGCACCCAATCCGTGGCCGAGACGCGCACCCAGACGGGCAGGTCGGCAGGCACGGCGGCTTTGACCGCGTCGAACACCTCAAGCGGGAAACGCATCCGCGCCTCCAGATCGCCGCCGTAAGCATCACTGCGTTGGTTGGACAGGGGTGACAGGAATTGGTGCAGCAGATAGCCATGCGCCATGTGCACTTCGATACCCTGAAACCCAAGGCGGACCGACCGCAACGCCGTTTGCACAAAGGCATCTTTGACCCGCGCCAGCCCCGCCGCGTCCAGCGCCATTGGCGCGTCTTCATCCGGTGAATGAGGTAAGGCAGAGGGGGCTTCGGCCTTCCACCCACGCGCCGCATCCGGCAGGATTTGACCACCGCCGTCCCAAGGTGCCTCGCTGGATGCTTTGCGGCCCGCATGGGCGATCTGGATGGTCAATGGCATGTCGGACTGGCTGCGGATGGCGCCGATGACGCGGGCAAGGGCGGCTTCGTTGTCGTCGGAATACAGCCCCAGATCACCGGGCGTGATGCGCCCTTCGGGTGATACCGCCGTGGCCTCGATGATCATCATGCCGGCACCGGACATGGCCAGATGGCCAAGGTGCATCAGATGCCAGTCCTGCGCGGATCCGTCGATGGCGGAATACTGGCACATCGGCGCGATCACGATGCGGTTTGACAAGGCCAGCGTGCCGATGTTCAGCGGTTCAAAGAGAAGGCTCATGGGGATGTTTCCTGTGGGGATGAGGGAAGGAGGGCTTTTATGCACCGCCCTGAAAGTCGGGTTTGCGTTTGGATAGGAAAGCGTCGATGCCTTCGCGCCCTTCTGGTCCGTTTCCGGCAGCTGTGATGGAGGATAACTCGCGGTCCATCTGGCTGGCGAAACCTGAGCTGAAACTGTCGTACAAAAGCTTGCGCGCCTGACCCATGGCACCCACCGCACCCTGCGCCAATTGCGCGGCCAGTGCGGCACCTTCCTCCATCAGCGCATCGGTGGCCGCGACGCGGGTGATCAAGCCGATGCTTGCGGCCTCATCCGCGTCCAGACGGCGGTTGATCAGGATCATCTCTTGGGCCGCGCGCATGCCCACAAGGCGCGGCAATAGCCATGTCATGCCGCCATCCGGCGTGACACCGATGCCCAGATAGGCAGTGGTGAATTTGGCCTGCGGGCCGGCCAACACAATATCGCCAGAGATTGCCATGCTGAGGCCCGCCCCCGCAGCGGTGCCATTGACGAGCGTGATCATTGGTTTGTTCATGGCCGCAAATTGGCTGAGCGCCTGGTGCAGTGTGCCCGCCAGTCGCGCCAGAAACGGGGCAATCGCATCCCCGTTCGAGGCAAATTCGCTGATGTCACCGCCCACGCAGAACATCTTGCCTGCCCCTGTCAGCACCACACAACGCACCTTTGGATCATTGGCACAGCGCAGGGCCGCCGCCAGCAGCGCATCCGCCATCGGCTGGTCCAGCGCATTGCCCTTGTCGGGGCGGTTGAGGGTGATTGTTGCGATACCGTTTGTGATACCCAAAAGGACAGGAGCGGTCATGCGTAAGCCTCCGCAGCGTCGACCGCCAGTTTGACAAGTGTTGGATAATGCACGACCCGTGCCGCCGATTGGGCGGAAGAAGCAGAGCCACGGATCACGCGCCCTTTGATGCCGTGAAAGATCGCGGCCATGCGGAAAAAGTTGAACGTGATGTAGAATTCATAGTTGGGGATGCCCGCGCGCGCCGTCGCGGCACAATATTGCGCGACATAGGTGGCTTCATCGGGAATGTTCAGGCGCACCGGATCAACATCGCCCAGACCGGCGACGATCTGCGGTGGCATGCGGTACATCATGGCGTGATAGGTGAAATCAGCGAGGGGATGGCCGAGGGTCGAAAGCTCCCAATCCAGCACAGCAAGGATGCGCGGTTCGGTGGGGTGAAAGATCAGGTTATCGCAGCGAAAATCCCCATGCACGATTGCGGTTTCGTCACCCTCTGGAATGGCATTGGGCAGAAAATCGATCAGCATGTCCATGCCCGCATCACGGCCCGCATCGGTGTCGGCCAGATAGGATTTTGTCCAACGGCTGATCTGACGTTCAAAGTAATTGCCGCCCCGGCCAAAGTTATCCAACCCCACGGCCTGCGGATCAACCCGGTGCAACTGTGCCAAGGTTGCGTTCATTGCAATGAAATACGCGGGCCGGTCTGCCGCAGGCACATCCGGCAAGGTCGCGTCCCAGAATATGCGCCCCTCCACCATGTCCATGATGAAAAACCAGCTGCCTATCACATTGTCGTCCAGACACAGGCCGTGCACATGGGCCACGGGGAAACCGGACTTGCCAAGGGCGGCCAGCACCCGCGCTTCGCGGTCAACGGCATGCGCCCCTTTGGCCAGAACACCGGGTGGTTTGCGGCGCAGCACATAGGTCTTGGCGGGGGTCACCAACTTGTAAGTCGGGTTAGATTGACCGCCGCGAAATTCAAACACCTCAAGTGGTCCGACGAAACCGGCAACATGCTGGGTCATCCAACGGACCAAGGCAGCTTGGTCAAAACCGAAGCCTGCGCGCACCGGCATCACGCCGATATTTTCGTCAGCACTGGTGGCGGTTGCGCTCACCCCGCGTTCTCCGTTTTCCAGTCGCGTTTGATCTTTTTGGCAAGGCTCCATTTATGCACTTCAGTGGGGCCGTCATAGATGCGGAACGCGCGAATTTCGCGAAACACCTGTTCGACAATCGTGTCTGACGTGACGCCCTGACCGCCCATGCATTGCACGCAGCGGTCCGCCACTCGCATTAGGGCCTCTGAAACCGCGACTTTGGTCATTGAACTTTCCGCGCCGCCTTGTTCGCCACGGTCCAGCACATCGGCGCACCAATAGGTCATCAACTCTGCCTGTTTCAGATCCATCAGGTTCTCGGCCAGCATAAAGCCGACCCCTTCGTGATCCACCAAGGGTTTGCCAAATGCCATGCGTCGGTTGGCGTAGTCGCTGGCGATTTCATTGGCGCGCACGCATGTGCCCAGCCAGCGCATGCAATGGCTGAGGCGGGCAGGGGCCAGACGGACTTGCGCATATTTGAACCCTTCGCCAGAGGCACCCAGCATCTGGTCCGCAGGCACCCGCAGGTTGTCGATCGCAATCACCGAATGGCCACCGGGCATGGAGCTGTCGATCGTGTCCAACACCCTTTCGATGCGGATCGCGGGAGCGGGCAGATCGACAAGGAACATGCAGGCACCGTCATCGGATTTTGCCATGATGATACCCATGCCCGCGCCGTCAGCCCCAGTGATGTAGGTCTTGCGCCCGTTGATGATCCAGTGATTGCCATCCATCTTGCAGCTCGTCAGCATCATCGACGGGTCTGATCCCGCGCCGCCCTCATCTGCTGGTTCGGTCATGAAAAACGCAGACCGCATAGAGCCATCAATCATGCGCGGCAGAAACCGCTCCTTAAGCTCGGGCGAGGCGACCTTGCCCAGAAGGAACATGTTCCCTTCGTCCGGCGCACAGGTGTGGCAGGCCAAAGGCCCCAGTGGCGACAGGCCAGAGCGGATCAGCACGGCGGCGGTCTCGCGTTGGGTCAGATGGCCACCATCCTCAAGGATATGCGGCGTCATCACACCGGCGGACCGCGCCAGCGCCTTGAGTTCATTGCCAAGATCATCCGATGGGCCATGCGCCCCGCAGCGTGGATCGCCCTCAAACGGGACGACCTGTGTGCGCACAAAATCCTCGACCTTGTCCGCAATATCGAGTGCGCGTTGCGAAATGCCGTGGCGTTCCAACTGGCTGTTCATGTCTCAGGTTTCCTTTGGGGCTGGGGGCGGTACGCTGTCAAAGCCAAGCTCTTGTTTGATCTGTCGTTTCAATATCTTGCCATTGGCGTTCCGCGGCAAAAGCGTATCGCGCAGGGTATAGCTTTCGGGGCATTGATAATCAGCCAATTGGCTGGCGCAGTGATCCTTGAGGGTTTGCGCATCCACGCTATCGGGCGCGACACACAGCACCGCATGCACCCGTTCGCCCAGAATGGGGCAAGGATTGGCAACCACTGCGGCCTCGATCACGCCTGACACGGCTGTCAGAACGCTTTCCACCTCGGCGGTGAAAATCTTGTGACCGCCGCGATTGACCATGTCCTTTTTGCGGTCAAGCACATGCACGAAACCTTCGGCGTCGATTGATCCGATGTCGCCGGATTTCCAGAACCCCGCTGCAAATTCACGTCTATCCGCGTCGGGGTTGCGCCAGTAGCCCGGCACAACCATGGCACCGCGTATCCACAGCTCTCCTGTCTCGCCCCGTGGCACTTCGCGGCCTGCGTCATCCATCACATGTATCTCTGCCCCCGGCACCGGACGGCCCACGGACAAACGCCGTATCGCGGTCTGGTCTGAGGGCATGATTGTGGCGGGGGATGTGGTTTCGGTGGCACCGTAGGCGTTCATCAGTCCAAGACCGGGCAGGGCGCTGCCCAACCGTTCGATCGTAGCGGCGGGCATCGGGGCGCCGCCATAACCGCCAACCCGCCATGCGGACAGATCGTAGTCTTCGAGTTTGGCCTGATGCAGGCACAGATTATACATTGCGGGCACCATAAGCGTGTAGGTCATGCCGTGCTCTGCGGCGCAGGCAAGGAAATTCACCGGCTTGAACGCGCGCATCACGATAATACAACCCGCACAGCGGACCATCGTATGTATCCCCGCGACCAATCCGGTCACATGGTTCATCGGGACCACAACGATGGTGCTGTCCGTTGGTCCCAGCGCCATGGTCTGCATGAAATTCGTGGCGGAATGGACGATCCCGAGGCCGGTCAGCATCGCGCCCTTTGGTGTGCCTGTGGTCCCTGATGTATACAGGATCGTCGCTGGCGCATCTTCGTCCATGTGCGCGGGATCTGCAGCAGGCGCGTGCTGCAGCAGCGTTTCATAGGCGTCGAAACCCAGGGCCTCCCGCACCGAAAACTGTGCAGTCAGGGTTGGGGTGTCCGCGGGCGGCGGGACAAGATCGCTGAATTCGGCATCGACGATCAGCGCCATCGCCTCGGAGTTCAGCAGTGCATGGCGGATGCCCGGCATCTGGTCGCGGGTGTTCAACGGCACCGTGACGGCACCGAGGAAAGCCGCCGCATAGGTGACAATCACAAAGGGCACGCCATTGCCCAGCAGCATCGCAACGCGGTCGCCGCGCCGCACACCGCGTGCTGCAAGACCTGCGGCCGCTTGGCGAATTTGGATATCCAGTTCGGCGTAGGTTAGGCGCGCGTCCTCACAGATCAGCGCGGTGTTGTCGGGATAGCGGGCAACGGCATCGCGCAAAAGCCCGTAGACATTGGGTGGACGGTCCGCATAGCAGGCGCTAACGCGGTCACCGTAGTGATGCTCGAACCGCATTGGGTTGTTGGCATTGCTGTCAGGCATCGGCATTCCTGTGGTCAAAGTGCGGCATCACAGGTCGTGCCCCAATTCGACCAGTTTGCCTGCCACGCCAGCAATCGGCGCATCCAAGGGCAAACCGGCAAGGACATAACCGCGTTTGAAATCATCGATATGGCGGCGCATCCAGTCGCGCGCGGCTGCGGGATCGCGGTTGCGGATCGCCTCGATCACATGGCTGTGGGCGACCACTTGGCGCGACATGGCTTGCGGCAGTTCGGGGATCAGCGCGTCAATCCCGCTGAAGATCAAAAAGCCGATGGGTTCGCGGGCCAGCTGCAGCACACGGTTCTTGCCCGCCTCGGCAACGCGGGAATGAAAGGCGGTATCAATCTCGGCGGAAGCGCGGCCTTCACCTTCGGCGGCTACCAGTGCTGCGTGAATGTCGTCCAATGCAACCAGATCATCGTGATCCGCATGGGTCGCAGCAAGTTCGGCCGCCAGCGGTTCGGTTTCAACCACCACATTCCACAGCTCGCTAAAACTGACCTCCAACATGCTGAGCGCGCGGGTCTGGCGCGACGACAATTCAGCCATGCGCGGGATGCTGACCACCATCTTGCGCGGTGATATGCGGCGCACAAAGCCTTCGCATTCCAGTCGCCTGATCCCTTCGCGCACCGTTGATCGGTTGACGGAAAACATGGCCGCCATCTCGACTTCACCGGGCAATTGGTCGCCGGGTTTCATGGAGCCTGTCAGAATTTGCGCCTCGATCTCGCGAGACACTTGTTCATAGGCGTGTTGCACGCGCAGGGGTTTTGCTTTGAGCGCCATATCGGTCCTAGTGCCTTTGTGTCGTTTCCAAAAAGGGTGGACAGAGCGGTTTCATACCTGCGTCCCTCGCGGTCAGACTTGTTGTTCTTTGAGGGCAGGGTCAATCACATTTACCTTGATGATCTCGCCCCGCTCGATCACACTTTCGCGTTGCAGCAGATCGACGGAATGACTGAGTTCGGATTGCGCGATCAGCACCGAAAGGCCTTCGCCTTTCAGCGATGTAATCACATCCGAGATGCGCATGGCCAAGGCGGGGGCGACACCCTCGAACGGCTCATCCAGCAACAATAGCTGCTTGCCCGCGATCAGGGCGCGGCCCAAGGCCACCATCTTTTGCTGACCCCCCGACAGCAGAAGCGCCTTGCGCGCCGACATCTGGGTCAGTTCAGGCATCAGATCATAGATAAAGGACAACCCCTTTGGCCCGTCGATGGCATCATTGACCCACGCCGGCAGCAGCATATTTTCCTCAACCGTCAGATCGGGGATCAGCCGACGATCTTCGGGCATATAGCCGAAGCCAAGCTGCGCCCGGTCACGCGGTTCCATGACCGAGATGTCCTCACCCTTCCAGAACACCTTGCCACCGGCCAGCGTGGTGAGGCCCGTAATCGTGCGCATCACGGTCGTCTTACCTGCGCCGTTGCGGCCCACCAGCCCCATGCGTTCGCCCGCCGCGACCTCAAGGCTGACACCGCGCAGAATGGGGGCGGCCTGAATGGTGACTTCGACGTTTTCCAGTTTCAGTGTCATGCCGGTGCCCCCGTGACATAGCGTTGCACTTCGGTGTCCGACAGCACCACATCGGGCGTGTCGTCGGCGATGATCTGGCCGTCATAAAACGCCAGCACCCGTTCGGAGTAACGGTTCACGATGTCCATGTCATGTTCAACAAAGATCACCGTGACCCCTTCGTTGCGCAGGGCATTGATGACCAGATCCATGATCGGAAACTTCTCATCCGCCGCCACGCCTGATGTGGGCTCGTCCAGCAGCATGATCTGCGTCTCACCGGCCATTGCCATCGCAATATCCAGCAGCTTTTTCACGCCCCCCGACAGTTCGGGGATCAGCCTGTTGCGGTGCTCGGCGATGTCGAACCGCTCCAGTGTGGCCATCGCCCGTTCGCGGGCCTGTGCATCGTCGCTGCGGCGCAGGAACGACGGGCGGGTCTGACCGTGTATGGCACCTGCGACCAGCATGTTTTCCTCAACCGTCAACTCATTACAAAGCTGCGCAATCTGGAAAGAGCGGTGAATGCCCAGCCGCGTGATCTGGCGCGGCGGCAGGCCCGCAATGTTGCGCCCGCCAAAGTTGATGATGCCCGCATCAGGTTTGATATAGCCGGTGACCATGTTCACGAACGTCGTCTTGCCCGCGCCATTGGTGCCAATCAGCGAATAGATCGAGCCTTGCGGCACCGACACCGAAATATCCTTGGCCGCTGTCACCGCACCAAAGGTTTTTTGGACGTCGCGTACTTCTAAAACGCCGCTGCTCATGTGTCTTGTCCTTTGCGGCGACTGACCAGTGACCCAAGGCCACCGGGGAGGGCGACGATGACGATGAGCAAAAAGATACCCAGCGCCAGCTGCCATGTGTTGGGAAAGTAGAGGTTGGAAAATGACCGCACCAGTTCCAGTATGATCGCCGCGACAAAGACCGCAGGCACAGAAAGATAGCCCGCCAGAATGGCTACAAACACAAATTCACCCGATGTCGTCCAGAAGGCAAATTCGGGGTCCACATGCCCCAAGGCCAGCACCGCAATGGTGCCACCGATGCCGCCCAAGAGCGCGCCAAAGACATAGTTGTAAGCCATGACATTGCGCACCGAGGCCCCTAGATATTCGACCCGCAGTTCATTGTCGCGGGTGGCCAGCGTGATCAGCCCTTGTTCGCTGTCAAAATAGACACGCATCAAAGCGCCAGAGATTACAACAATTGTGACTACATAAAGGTAGAGCGCGGTTTGCAGCGGGCGCCCTTCCGGTGCCCAGCCCAGAAACGTCGGGGCCCCGATGTTCAGCCCGTCTGTGCCGCCGATGAAGCTCATCTTGGACAGTGATCCATAGAGTACCATCGACAGCGCCAGTGACAGCATTGCAAAGAAGATGCCGCGATAGCTCGACAGTAGGGGGCCAAAGACCAGCCCCACCACCAGACAGACCGCCGCACTGAGCAGGGTCAGCAGGAAGATGTCAGAGACGCCAAGGAAATTCGCCGCCAGCGTCGCGGTATAGGCACCAAGGCAATAGTACAGCCCTTGGCCGAAGGACACGACACCGCCACGCATCATGCCGACGATACCCAGACAGACAAGGCCCTTGGCCAGCGCCATGGCAAACAGGAACATGGCCCAATCAGGCAGCACAATCGCGCCTGCTGCCAGCACGACAAAGCCAACAGCGGCATAGGTAAAGACAGAAAACCGCATCATATTTTCCTCGCCTGTGTTTTGGCAAACAGCCCCTCGGGGCGAAAGACCAGCACGATGGCCATGACGAAGTAGATGATGAACAGCTCGGCCTCGGGCAGCAGATGCACCGAGGCCGCGCGGCTAATTCCGACCATCAATGCGCCAATCGCCGCACCGGGGACCGATCCCAGCCCGCCAATGATTACTACGGCAAAGGCCACGATGATCACATTCACCCCCAGCCCCGGCGTGACCGAGATCATCGGCGCCGTCAGCGCCCCGCCAAGGGCGGCAAGGAATGCGCCCGCCATAAAGGCGCCCAGATAGATGCGTTTCACGTTCACGCCCATAGTCTGGCTGATCTCGGCGTCATGGATCACGGCCAGAACCACCTTGCCAATCTGGGTGCGGTTCAGGGTCAACCAAACCGCAAGACCCACGATAATGGCCGCCGCGATCACCGCGAAATCATAACCGACGTAGAACAGCGACCCCATCTCAACGGTGCCCAACAAGGTATAGGGTTCATAGACGAAATATGGATTCACTCCCCAGATCAATTTCATTACATCCTCAAGGATAAGGAAGACGGCATAGGTCACCAGCACATTCAACACTTCGTTGCGCCCGTAAAAATAGCGCAACAGCCCGCGCTCCAGCAGGGGGCCAAGCACCACAGCGACCAACACGGCGGCAAGGATCATGGCGATGTAACTGCCATATGGAAAAGCGTCGCCTCCAGCCGCAAAATATGCACCAACCAGTGATGCAGAGGCATAAGCGCCGATCGCATAAAGGCTGCCATGCGCGATGTTGAGAATATTCAGAACGCCGAAAACCAGCGTCAGGCCGACAGAGACGATAAACAGCCAGCCAGCATAAATAAGGCCATCCACAAGGATGGTTGCAACAAGGTCCATAGGTCAAAAGTCCAAGCGATGGGAGAGAGAAAGGGGCCCGTCCCCCTGCGGTGACGGGCCAGTTCTGGCGTCAGGTGTTAGTCACACTGAGCGCCGGGGAAACCCTGAGCCAGCCACTCGGCAGATTTCATGCCTTCTGGCGGGTTCACACAACGGGCGTTGTAGTATTCAACATCGACCAGCTCCATCTTGCCGGTTTCAGTGTTCCACTTTGTGGTACCGATGGCATTTGGTTGGATCGCCTGATGACCGCCTGCCAGTGCCATTTCGATCCGGCCGGATGGTGCATCCCACGCCAGGCCACTCATCGCCGCAGCCAGTTGTTCATCCGTAGGCTTGGTGCCGCCATTGTCGGCCATCGCCTTTTCCACGGCAGTTTTCAGACCAAAGATCGCCTGCCACATACGGAAAGGGGCCTGCACCGGAAAGGTGTCATATTCGGCCTCATAAGCGGTCCACATCGTGTCGGTCAGCTCTTTCAGCTCGCCTCCACGCGCATTTGCCGCCAGACCGTTCACACCGCGTGCTCCAAGGAAAATCCCATCAGGCATTTTGTCTTGCAGCTGTGGGATTACGTGATCGCCGGCTGCCAGCACCAGTTGCGAGCGCTTGTGTAGACCGCGTGCAGTGGCCTGAATAAGGAAGCCCTGCAAGTCACCGCCCCAGTTTGAGGAATGAACCAAAGCAGGCTTTTCGCGCAGCAACGCCGAGATTTCAGTGCCATACTGACCCGCACCGAATTTCGGGAACAGGGCTGTCTTTTCTTCGGCATCTGGATAGAGTTGGCTCATAGCGCCTTTGAAATCGGCCCAGCTGTCCTGACCCCATGCGTAATCTTGATTAAGCCCGGCAAAGCTGGGTACGTCGAAATCACGCGATTTCAGATAGCGGGCCAGGCTGACGTTATCCATCGTGGCATGCGCCGCCGTGCGGAACACATATTCAAAGCTGTTGTCCTCAAAGACACGTGGCGTGCCGCAGTCATAAAGGATCGTAAACGCCTTGAGTTCATCCGCGACAGGCGGGATCGCCAGACAGTCGCCCGAAGAAACATAACCCACAACCGCGTCCACTTCTTCGCGCTGCACAAGGTTGCGGAATTCCTGTACCTGCTTGGTTGCACCACCGGCTTCGTCCACAACGACAACTTCGATCTTCATGCCACCAAAACCCACGGTGTCATAAGGTGCGGGCAATTTGCCGCCCTCGTTCAACATATCCACCAGCAGCTTGCCGCCGTTCCATGCAGGCACACCAAAGCTCTCTGCTGCTTGTCCCGAAAGGAAGGTGATCACGCCAATCTTGAATGTGTCATCTTCGGCCGCCGCTGGCGTGGCAAGGCTCGCCGTCAACGCCAGAGCGCTCAATGCGCCCGCTATTCCTGTCTTTCTCGTCATCATGTTTCCTCCCAGAAGTGTGAATGAATGCCTTTGAAACGTAGTAGAGCTATGATCCTTGTTCTTGTTTTGATGGCTTCGACTGTCTTCGCGTCAAAGTTTCCTTAGTGTCCTATTGTTGGACACTAACGGCAATTCCGATTCTGTCAAACTACGATCTATCCGCCTTGTGTGTCGGGGCCGCCTTAGAAACTATTGAATGGTGCCAGCGTGGTGCTGGAAGTGTTCTGTTTGCTGTCAAAGTTCGGCAAACCAATTGATCGTCTCTTTCGCTTTTGCTCTCGCTTCTTCTTCGGTCGCAAAGCGCAAAGACCCGTGATGACCAATGCCATACCATCCGCGGTTGTCTTCCGGGTCGCGGCGGAACTCGTCAAACCCATAGCTGCCATCGGGACGGCGAAACACGTCCATGCACAAGACCTCATCAGGCGCGGTGACCGAATGGATCACCTTGTTTTTATGTGCCACAAATTGCCTCCTTATCTGAGGGACATATCCAAATCAGCATTCAACAAGGACAGCACACAAACCAGAAGATTCTGGACAACCCGCTTGAAAGCATCAAACTTACATTGAGCCAAGGAGACCATGACATGACTGAATCACTAGAGCAGAATTACGATAAAGCAGGTTATCATGCCAAGCAGACCCATGGCATACGACCGGCTTTGGTGTTGGTAGATTTCGCACAGGCCTACTTCGATCCGGAAGCGCCACTTTATGGGGGCGAAGGCTGCGTTGCTGCCCGTGACCATGCGATTGCACTGGCGGATGCTGCGCGCGCGGCAGGTGTTCTGGTGATATTCACAGAAGTAAAATACCAGCCCGGCGGCGGCGATGGCGGAGCCTTTTATGCCAAAGTTCCTGCGTTGTCGTGTTTTGATGCTGGACGCGATACTCAAAAGTTGGTGGGCGGGCTACGCGTTGAGGAAGGCGATCTGATGATCACCAAGCAATATCCCAGTGCGTTTTTTGGCACTTCTCTCGCGGCAACGCTGCAATTTCACAAAATCGACACGCTGATTATCGGCGGTCTCACGACGTCGGGATGTGTGCGTGCGACCTGCATCGACAGCATTTCGTCTGGCTTTGTAACATTGATTGCGCATGAGGCCTGCGGCGACCGTGCAAATGGGCCCCATGAAGCCAACCTTTTCGACATGAGTGCCAAATATGCGGACTTGATCACAACAACGGATGCAGTGGCATATTTGCAGTCTGGCAAAACTACATAATTCGAGGCTTTTCCCCACCATCATCTCGCGCGGAGTCTGGATTTTCATCCTTCCAAAGACGCGCAATATAGCGCGCGCCGGTGATGCCGTTTGATGCATCCGAGGCCAGCCATAGGGCAGGGGCCCGCATGACAGAAGGGGACAAAAGATTGCCATCGGCTCCCTTTTTGTTTGGCGAGGGTGGCAGCAGATCCGTATCAGCAGCACCGCCAGGAAGCAGCACATTTACGTCTACGCCTGTGCCCGCCAAGTCTGCGGCCCAAACACGGCTTGTCGCCTCAAGAAACGCCTTGGTTGGTCCATATGGTGCATAGCCCTGCCGCACCATGGTTTGATCCGAAGTTGAGATATTGATGATCTTGCCAAAGCCCTGCGCCAACATGTGTGGAACTGCCGCGCGGCTCATCAGAAACGTACCATTGACATTCGTATCGACGATACGGTGCCAAGCGTCTGGATCGGCTTCCCAGAATTTGGTGGGCCGCGTGTTGAACGTGTCCGAGATCAGGCGCATCCCAACCCCTGCATTGTTGATGAGGACATCAAGTCGCCCGAAGGTCTCAATTGTTTTGGCCACTGCGCGTGCTGCCGCATCCGGATTTGTAACATCGGCAGGTATCGCGATGGCCCCTTTCACAAGCTCCTTAAGGGTCGCTTTCAGTGCATCAGATTCAACCGCGCCGGTGATCGCAATTCTGGCACCCGCGTTGGACAAAGCAAGCGCCATTTCCCGACCTAACCCACGCGAACCACCAGTGATCAGCACCACTCGGTTTTGTAACGATGTGTCGCTCACGGCATATATCCTCCGCCATTGATCCATAGAACTTGGCCGGTCATGAACGATGCATCTGCGCCCAGTAGGAACAGTATTGGGCCAACAACATCGTCGGGCGTGGCGATACGTCCAAGCGGCGTTGCGCCCACCATTGCTTGCAGATTAACGGGTACTGCGTCACTGGTTTCGCGACCCTCACCGCCACGTAGAAACGCCGTATCGACGGCACTTGGCCCGACCGCGTTGACGCGCACACGCGGTGCGGCCTCAAGGGCAAGCGTCTTTGTCAGGCTGATCATTCCTGCCTTCGCGGCGGCATAAGGACCAAAGCCCGGACGTGCATGCGCCCCGAGTCCTGAGGCGACGTTCACCATCGCGCCAGATGCCTGTTGCAAAAGAGGCAATGCCGCTTGTGCCGCCAAAAATGCCCCTCGCAAGTTTCCGGTCATCACCTCATCAAATACTTCAAGCGGTGTGCTTAAGAGCGATTGATGAGGAGACATGAAACCAGCCAGATTTACAAAACCGTCCAGCGGTCCCAGCGTGCTGAAGGCAGAAGAAACCGAATTTGGGTCAGAAACGTCGATGGCTATCGACGACACACCATCAGGAACGGGATGCGCAGACAACGACGCGTGCAAATCCAATATGGTCACAGTCCAACCCTCGGATTTGGCGCGCAAGGTCAATGCCCGCCCGATGCCGCCAGCGCCGCCTAATATAGCTAGTTTATCTGCCATGGTTCCAAATCTTGAGCACCCTGTCGAATTTGTCCAGACAAATATACCTTGACGATTCTAGCCGCACTCTTACCGTTGAGGATAGGCCGGAGGAGGGCTCGTGAATGAAAACCGAAGACCGAGTCTTAATCGCAGGTGCGGGGCCTGTCGGCCTTGTTGCTGCCGTGTCACTGCTGGAAAAAGGTATCCCCGTCACCGTGTTGGAAGCCTCGGCTGACCTTGCGGTGGATTTACGCGCCTCGACTTTTCATCCGCCAACGATGGATTTTCTTGATCGGCTAGGCTTGGCTGAGGGTCTGATTGAACGTGGTATCAAATGCCCACTCTGGCAATTTCGTGATCGTAAGGAAGGCGAAGTTGCGACCTTTGATTTGGGTCTTTTGGCTGGAGAAACGGCGCATCCTTACCGGTTACAAGCTGAGCAATGGAAACTGACAGAAGCGGCGCGCACGCGGCTGGAAGCTGACGCCGGAGCTGAGCTGATTACCGATATTCTGGTTGAAGACGTGGTGCAGGATGCCGACACTGTTACTGTCACCGCACGGCGAAAGACTGGCGAGGTAGAGACATTTACCGGAGCATATTTAATCGGTGCGGATGGCGCGCGCTCAACTGTGCGCAAAACCACGGGCACTGCATTTCCGGGGCTGACGATACCAGAGATATTCCTCTCGCTATCGACACCTTTCCGTTATGACGAAGCGATCGAAGGGTTGGCAGATATTTGCTACATCTCGGACCCAGACGAATGGCTGGTATTGTTGCGCACGCCCACTTTGTGGCGGGTGCTGTTTCCAACGGACCCCAACCTCAGCGACGAGGCGGTTCTTGATCCCGCGCGGATCGAAGAGCGGATGCAAGGGGTACTGGCTGGCCAACCCTATGAGATCGCGCATAAAACAGCCTACCGCGTGCATGAGCGCGTTGCAGATAACTATGTGCATGGTCGCATCTTTTTGGCGGGGGACGCTGCACATTTGAATAATCCTTTGGGGGGGATGGGAATGAACGGCGGCATTCATGATGCTGTAAACCTGACCGATAAATTGGCAAAGGTCTGGCATGGTGAACCAATTGAGATAATGGGCCGCTATGAACGACAGCGGCGCAAAGTTGCGATTGAAACTGTGCAGGCGTTGGCGTTGCGCAACCGCGCAGTATTGAATGAAACCGATCCAGAAAAGCGCCGCGCGCACCACGATGACTTGCGCGCAACCGTCGATAACCCCAAAAGGCACCTAGCATATGTGATGCGCTCGTCGATGATCCAGTCTCTGCGTGATCTTGAGGACGTTTCCTAAGAAAAAGGACCGTCTTGATGTCAGACCCGATACGCCCAGCGAAGACGCCACGCTACCTTGAAATTTTCAAGACATTGCGCGCAGGCATCGGGTCAGGTGAATTTGCTGTAGGTGCCCTTTTACCAAGTGAGGCAAGCCTTTGCGCACGCTTTGAGGTATCGCGTTTCACGGTGCGTGAGGCGCTGCGCCGCTTGCAATCGGACGGCATGGTTTCACGGATCCAAGGGGCAGGCAGTCGGGTGTTGCGCGATGCCCCTTCCGGTATATTCGTTCAGAATTATCGCTCGATTTCGGATTTGACCCAATACGCGGTCGAAACCGAACTGGAACTACTCAAGATCGAGGATACGACGCTGGACGACGATCTCGCCGAGCGTCTTGGACAAAAGGCGGGTGAGGCATGGGTGCTCTTGAGAGCATTGCGCCGCACGCCCGAAGGCGCACCACTTGCGCTGGTTGAAAGCTACGTCGCGCAACAGTTCAAAGAGGTTGCGCCTGATTTAGTGCGTAGCAACGGGCCAATCTACACAGAGCTGGCCCAGATCGCGGGTGCTGCCATTGATCGCGTGGATCAAGAGACCCAAGCGTTGCCCGCGCCCTATCATGTGGCCGAGGCATTAGGCGTCGCAGAGCATGCGCCTACCCTCAGAATCTTGCGGCGCTATGCTACTGCGTCCAGTCTACTGATCGCATCGTTTAACTGGCACTACGGTGGTGATCGCTACATCCACCGAACGCGGATTAGTTTGGCGTCAGACTGAAATCGCCCCACCAAAGCTGTCCTAAACTTCGGCCCATTTCTTGTCGAATTCCCAGACGTCTTCAAATCCCATCAACTTGCTAAATTCACCGAAGTCTTCGAGGTTTGTCGTTGACACATCACCACTCTCGGCCAGAGCGCCATAGGCATCTTTCAACGCTTGCCCAACGGCCAAAAACCCCAATGCGGGATGAATGCCGATGGCAAAGCCAAGCTTGGCCAATTCAGCTGATGGCAAGATTGGCGTGCGGCCACCAGAGACCATGTTGGCCAAGGTTGGTTTGCCAATTCGATCATTGATAGTTTGCATTTCTTCGACAGTTTCGGGGGACTCGATGAACACGACGTCAGCGCCGGCTTTCTCGAACGCTTCACCGCGGCGCAACGCTTCGTCCAATCCAAGGCTGGTACGGCTGTCAGTGCGTGCGATAATCAGAAAATCCGCGCTAGAGCGGTTGTCATTCGCCACTTTGATTTTGGCGACCATGTCCTCAAGTGGCACTACACGGCGTCCAGGTGTGTGCCCGCATTTCTTGGGGTATTCCTGATCTTCGATTTGGATCGCCGTGACACCCGCCGCCTCGTAGCCACGTACCGTATGGCGCACGTTCAGCAGCCCGCCGTAGCCGGTATCTGCATCGGCGATCACAGGGGTATTGGAACCTTGCACAATCTGGCGGACGCGGGTTTCCATATCTGTGTACGTCATGATCCCTGCATCGGGCAGCCCCATATGCGACGCTGCAATGCCGTAGCCCGTAACGTAAAGCGCCGGAAAACCCATACGGTCTGCGACCAAGGTAGAAATCATATCAAACACACCGGGAGCCGCAATAAAGTCGCCCGATTCGATCATTAGCTTTAGTTTTGGGTCCGCCATTTGTCTTCTCCGCTCAGGTGCACTGCTAAAATTACCGCGAAAAGACCGCGTTTCCACAGTGCATAGTGCGCGATGAGGCCTGCGGTCAAGAATTTGTCCAGACAAATTCTTGACCGACGAGCAAATGCGATATCTTATCCAGTTAAGGATTGATCAAGACGAGGGGCGGGAAATGGAAAAAGATGCGCGTGGATGGCGAAGTAAGTTCGCAGTTGTGGCTCCTTCTACGAATACCATTGTGCAGCCCGATATGGATGATTTTCGCATAAACGGCGTTACCAACCATTTCGGTCGGATCTACGTGCCCAACATGAAGGTCAACAACGACGAAGAATTCGTCGCCCTTGTCGATGCAATTGGTGCCACGCTCTATGATGCTGTTGACAGATGCTCGACTGCGGAACCCGATTACCTGATCATGGGCATGTCGGCGTTGATGTTCTGGGATGGACGCGCTGCGTCAGAAAAACGGATGCAGGAGTTGTCAGACCACTGTGGCTTGCAAGTCTCGGCAGGGTCGTTTGCTTGCGAGGCCGCTCTGAACCTGACGGGGGCCAAGCGGATCGCTGTGATTTCGCCTTACTTCCCGATATCGGACAAAAACGTAACGCGCTTCTTTCAGGATTGCGGGTTTGAGGTCGTGCGGTTTAGGGGGCTGAAATGCTCTAGCCCTGTCGCCATTGCGCAGGTCCAAGAAGATGAACTGCGCGCGCACATCGCGGAAATGGACGGAGATGACGTGGACGCCTTTGTGCAGGTGGGAACAAACCTCAGCATGTGCAGCCTGTGTACGGAACTAGAGACGGAATATGGAAAGCCCTTTGTCGCCATTAACGCAGCGACCTACTGGCATGCCTTGCGCGCAATGGGGATCACGGACCAGTTCTCGGGTCATGGACCACTATTCGAAAAACACTAAACAAAAACGGGGAGATTGAACTTATGTCACTGAAACACCTTACAGGTCTTGCAATTGCGATGACCCTATCCGCAGGCGCGGTCGCCGCGGAGCTTGCGGCACTTGGATCGACTGCGCGCGGTGGGACAAGTCAAATTGGCAGAACGCTATCAGCAGCCATCTCGGAAGTTGGCGATCTGCAAATGCGCCCGCAAGAGCTGGCAAATACTGCTGACTATATCCCTCTTGTGAACGCAGGTGAGATCGAGTTCGGCATCGCCAACGTTGTGCAACTTACCTATGCCGTCAACGGCACTGGGATGTCCGAAGGGCGGCCCAACGAAAACCTGCAGATGGTGGCCACGCTCATGCCTTTCCGCAATGCCTACATCGTGCGCAACGACAGCGACATCAAAACTGTGGCGGACCTAAAAGGTAAACGCGTACCCGTTTTTGCCGACAAAGCCTTGGGCGACTATGTGACCAAAGGCTATTTCGCCAATGCAGATGTCAGCCTGGGCGAGGTTGAGGGCGTGGCAGTCCCGAACTTCCCGCGCATGTGGGCCAGCTTTGCCGAAGGATCAGCAGATGTGGCCATTGTTGTGGTCGGGGCCGGCAACAGCCGAGAATATGATGCGTCTTTTGGTATTCGTTACTTGTCCTTCGATGACAGTCCCGAAGCGCTAGAGCGGATGCGCGTGCTTCTGCCCCAAACCTACATGCAGGAAATGCCCGCAGGTTCGGTCCCTGGTATTGAAGAGCCAACCAATGTGAACGTTTTCGACTACACCTTCTTTGCGGGAAAGGATGTCTCGGAAGAGATGGTATACAAAGCCGTGAAAGCACTCTGGGAAAAAGAGGCGGATTTGCTTGCAGGTGGACCATTCTGGAATGGTTTTGCAAAGGAATCCATGGGCAAGAATGTTGGGCTGACCTACCACCCGGGTGCGATCAAGTTCTACAAGGAAATGGGTGTATGGGCTGAGTAAGGCAGAGCAAAGCCTTGTCAAATCAAAGCACTAATACAGATACGCGCGGCAAGGTACCGATTACGGCTATCCTTGCCGCGTTCATCACTTTAACGGCCATTTTATGGTCATCCGGAGCACCTCTGTGGATCGGCTGGCGGGTCTATTCCGAACAGGTTCTGATTGCCGCCTTGTCGTTTTCTATGGCGGTCGCGTTTATCACGAGCAGATCAGGGCCAGTGTGGTGGACACGGTTCGCAGCATTGGCATCTCTTGTTTTTGGTGCATGGCTCGCCGCACGGTTTCCCGTTTTGTCCGAGAACGTGTTCTATCACCCGACCGAGGCGCTGATCATCTCGGTGGTGGGTTTTGTCCTGCTTCTGGATGCAGTGAGACGCACGATGGGCTGGAGCTTAGTCGTTATCCTCGCTGCAGTTTGCTTGTACGCGTTATTTTCAAGTAATTTTTCGGGCCCTTTACAAAGCCGCTCAATCGCACCGGATCGGCTGCTGACTTTTCTGATGCTTGACAGCGCCTCGCTTGCCGGTGCGGCATTATCGATTGCGGTCGCGGTGGTCGTGCCCTTCCTGATACTCTCTCAACTGCTGTTAGCGACTGGCGGCTCGGCGTTTTTCTCGGACCTCTCTCTGGCCTTGGCAGGACGGAAACGCGGTGGGGCGGGCAAAATTGCGATCCTCGGATCGGCCTTCTTCGGCTCGGTGTCTGGCAGTGCTGTGTCCAACGTTGCCTCTACAGGTGCGATCACAATTCCGATGATGAAGGACGGGGGTTACAAACCCAAAACGGCTGGCGCGATTGAGGCAGCGGCCTCGACAGGGGGCCAGCTGATGCCTCCGATCATGGGAGCCGCAGCTTTCCTCTTGGCCGAAAACCTTCAAGCCAGCTATGTCGACGTGATGCTTGCGGCGCTGATCCCGTCGATCCTGTACTATTTCAGCTTGTTCGTTTTTGCGGACCTAGAGGCCGGACGTCTGAACATCGCTCGGGTGGCCGAGGACAAGATCCCAACCATGAGCGTTGTCATGCGCAAAGGTTGGTATGTTTTTGCACCCTTCGTGGTCTTATTGGTAGGCCTATTCCGATTCAACCTGCGCCCCGAAACCGCAGCCCTTGTCGCTGTTTTGGTATTGCTTGGTCTGTCCATGATCAAAACCTATGATGGCAGCCGCGTAAGCCTTTCCGTGCTAATCGGCGTGTTGGTCTCGGCGGGAAAAGCGGCCGTGGAAATCATTCTGATCTGCGCCATCGCAGGGATGATCATTGGACTGGTTGCCCGGTCCGGCCTTTCCTTCGGACTGGGGTTCTTCCTGGTCCAGATTGGCCAATCCAGCCTCCTGCTCTTACTGCTCATTACTGCGCTGGTATGCATCGTAATGGGCATGGGGCTGCCGACAGTCGGCGTGTATCTATTGCTTGCATCGCTTGCAGCACCACCTCTTGTGGAGCTGGGCTTGCAGCCAATGGCAGCCCATCTGTTCGTCTTGTATTTCGGGATGTTGTCGATGTTAACGCCGCCGGTTGCCATCGCGGCCTTTGTGGCGGCCAACATGGCCAAAGCACCACCGATGTCTACAGCTGTTGAGGCCGTCCGCATTGCTTGGCCCGCCTACTTGATCCCGTTCTTTTTTGCCGCCTCGCCAGCTTTGCTTTTCAACGGTCCCCTTTGGCTAATTGCTTTGACAACAAGCAAGGCATTGGTCGGTGTTTATGCAGTTACCGCAGGTATTGTCGGCTTTGCGGTTCGTAAGTTGTTAGGCTTTGAGCGTATCTTGATTGCGGTTTGTGGGCTCGCAATCTTATGCCCACTGGAGGTGTTTGCAGGTTCAATCTGGCTGAATGCAGCCGGACTGGTTTTGGCGTTGAGCTACTTGACACTTCGCCTCCGCAACTCAGCATGAATTCTGCCTGCAAGCGATTTACCAAAAAGCCGGGACTTGAATTGACCAACGTGGCCGAACTATCCGCCAAAGAAACTCAATATTGGGGAGTACCCTCTCTATATTTAACATAAGATTGATTACGCGCGAAAAACAAAACGGGAACATTTGAGTCTCCCACCAACCCAAATCACCTATTGCTGTCGATCCAATTAGACATCAGTGACCGGTCCCTAAAACACTCATGTGGAACCTCGGTGCGTTTGTACCGCGCAATCCTCTCGGCGAATGCAACTTGTTTGGATGACGGATAATTCGCAAACTTATTTGTGCTCGGTATTTCACGGTACTGATCGATCCAACGCGACAGTGCTTGGCGATCTTGTTGCGTTTCCCATGGCAACACCTGGCCAGTCCTTTGGGAGATTTGACGCGCGAAACTCAACTGTTTCTCGGTCACAGGCATCTGATGATAGTCGTTCGACTGAATATTGTGAGAGCCCTTGTCGGTTTCTACTGATGACGACTGCAGCATAGATCTCTCCATCTTTGTTCGACTCAGAATATAGAACAAAATCGGAACAAAATCAAGATGTATGGGTCATACCGCCAAGTGGCACAACATATTGATAATCTCTGGTCCATTTCGCTAGGCTGGGATGCTCATGTTAGGATCTAGATCGACGAGAGAGCATGTTTCTTGGGGCTTACAATCCGTCATCGCCAATTCCCGTGGTCACCCTTGCGGGCATGCTGCACTGCCTGTGGCCAAAACAATCTTGCATTTGCTATCTGTGCTGCGACCAATACCACCCTCTTTCCTTCACTTCGCGCTGATGCGAAACTGACCATATGTCCAAGAAAACACTGAATCACGCTAACCTTAGCGCCCTCGGGGCAGATCGCCTCGCGGACCTGTTATTGGAAGTCAGCACTGGTAGTGCGGATATCAAGCGGCGGCTGCGTCTAGAGCTGAGCCATGATCTTGGTTCCGCAGAGTTGGGCCGCGATGTGCGCAAACGGCTGGTGGCCTTGCGTCGATCGACAAGCTTTGTTGGGTGGCGCAAACGCAAAGCCCTCATCAAGGATTTGCAGACCCAAGTTGATATGATCACCGGCAAGATCGGGCCCACTGACCCTACCCTAGCCTTCGATCTGCTTTGGCAGTTTCTGGAACTTGCACCCTCTGTCTATGAACGCACGGACGACAGTCGCGGCGATATCGGCGATGTGTTTCGGGGGGCAATCCTTGCCTTTGACGACATCGCCGAGCGGGCATTGATCGATCCGACAATTCTTGCAAGTCGAGTCTGGGATGCTGTTTCTGACAACGGTTATGGCGAATTCGACGGGATCATCGGGCTGGTCGCACCTGCACTCGGCGAGGCTGGGTTTATCCATCTCAAATCATTGGTCACGACCTATGCTGCTGCGCCGCTAGACTTCGTGGATGACGACCATGAAGCAATCCACTTTTTACGCGAGTTGCGCAGCAGCAATGGCAATTATCGGGCCGAACAAAAGGCGGCGCTGATTAAGATGGTTCTGCAAGATATCGCCATAGCCGAAGGCGACACCAGCGCCTATATCGCGCAGTACTCCCAAGGAGATCTGGCCCGCCCCGGCATCGCGGCCGAAGTTGCGCACCTCTTCCTTGCCGAGGGCAAGTCGAAAGAGGCGCTGACCTTGCTTGAAGCTGCCGATCTGGAGGGTCGGGTATTTCGGCAAGAAGACTGGGACGACGCGTTTATCGCCTGCCTGATCTCACTTGATCGGTTGGATAACGCGCAAGCCCACCGCTGGACGCGGTTTTGCGAGACACTGAATAGCAGCTATCTGCGTCCCTACCTGAAAGCCCTGCCCGACTTTGAAGATATCGAGGCCGAGGATCGTGCACGGGCCCACGCGCTCAAATTCACAGATGCGATGACGGCATTGTGCTTTCTGTTGGAATGGCCTGACCATGCAAGCGCTGCGGCACTGATACTGAAACGTATCGACGAACTAGACGGCAATCACTACGAGATCTTCACTCCTGCCGCCGAAGCCTTACGCGACCGCCACCCGTTAGCGTCGGTTCTTCTATGGCGCGCCATGATCAATTACGCATTAGGTCAAGGCCGTGCGACGCGCTACGGCCACGCTGCAGATCATCTGAAGGACTGCGGATTGGCAGATGCCCAGATTGAAAATTACGGGCTTTTCCCAACGCACCAGAGCTACCTCCAAGCGTTAGAAAACCGCCATGACCGAAAAACTTCTTTCTGGAGTAAGATGTCGTCTGCCCGGTAGGATCTGCTATTCCGGTCATTCGCTGCGCGGTGCGCGAACTCACAGAGAGCGGGACAAAACCGCCGTTCAATTTTTACACTCGCTGGCGCAGCATTCTTTCGCACGTGCAGTAGGGATCTTTTGGCAGCGCAGCGGATTTCACTAAACCAGCCATTCAGGCGGTGCTTTGCACGATAATTTCAAACCAACTTTTTGTTGCTTCATACTCGAGCTAATAAACTGTGGACAGAACCAATAACCCGATGAGCCCGGCGGAAACTGAGCAGAAGGTAAAAAGTCATATCTGTCACGAAAGCACAAAGGTCTCTTGTGGGCATGCAACGGTTGATTTTGCATTGGGCTAATCCTTTGGATCAGGAGATCAACGGTTCAGGCTTGCGATCAACTGATGAAATTTCTCACCTTGAACAGCGACGTGGCCGCGTAGCGTTTGCGCTGCTACGTCAGCATCACCATCTGTTAAGGCGCATAGGATTTGTGAGTGTTCTTCCATTGATTGATTCATTCGCCCTCGGAAACGCAGCTGAATTCTACGGTACGCCCTTAGACGGTTCTGAAGTTGAAGCGCTTGGTTTGCCAAGAAGGTGTTGGCTGCCCCGCGATAAATAATCTGGTGAAAGGTCTCATTCTCTGTGTAGTAACGATCGTGATCGGTATCTTGGATGGCTTGTTGGCAACGGTCATTCGCATTGGCCAAAGAGGCCAAGTCCTTGTCCGACATACGGGTGGCCGCCAATCGACCACATGCAGCTTCGAGCTCGGCCATGGTTTCAAACATCTCCATCAGCTCAACGGGCCCGGGTTGGCAGATAAAAACGCCCCGCCGCGGGATTTGTTTGGCCATTCCCGAGGACACCAGTACTTGCAACGCTTCACGGATAGGCGTGCGAGAGACGTGGAATTGTTCCGCAAGCTTTAGTTCATCAAGGCGTTCGCCATCCTGAAACTCCCCCGAGAAAACGAGCTGCTCGAGCGTATTGGCTATTT
>Ga0208544_10000226_pt1 | contig 46799 bp, 38 predicted proteins | sample DEB08_DNA_9_FD_184526 | JGI IMG/M metagenome (GOLD analysis project Ga0208544, IMG submission 184526) | Aqueous microbial communities from the Delaware River and Bay under freshwater to marine salinity gradient to study organic matter... | ecosystem: Environmental > Aquatic > Marine > Coastal ... | reverse complement strand
TAAGATATTTTTTATAGCCTGCGGATTGCACAATTTTAGAGTCACTCGGAGGAAAAATACCTACAATCAGGGTGCTCTACGTATACGCGCGCGCATTAATTTAAATTTTTCTCATACATAATGTCTAAAGAATATCCTATTTTAAATACTACCCCAAAAATTCAATCACCATTTAGTTTGATTACTACTAAATATTTCTATGATGAATCAACTCAATTTATTTCCAAAAGCAGAAACCAAAGAAAGAAAAGACAAGACAACACATAAAACTAAAACTAAAAATAGAATTGATATTTATAGGAAAGTCTATCAGGAAATCACTTGGCAACAATTATTGACAAGAATCTTAATAGCCTTAAAAGTGCCGTTTATTGCCGCGAAACATCAACTGTTGACAAAAGCAAAAAGTGGCATTAAAAGCTATTTTAGCACACGCCCTTTTCCTTGGTTTAGACTAGCTTTAGTTGCCCTATTTCTTTATGCTTTTTTTCAAAAAGATTTACAATTTAATATCAATTTAGGCGCACCAAATACCTTATCCGAGGAAGCAACTACTGCTACTTCAAAATTAATGGTCGGTGGTTTTTCCCAAGCAGCTAAACATACCACACCAAAAAATGCGGTTGTTAATTTAAGAGACGAAGCTGTGGAAGCATATATTAATCGCTTTAAAAGGGTAGCGATAGTAGAAATGGAAAAATTTAACATCCCTGCAAGTATTAAAATGGGGCAGGCACTTTTAGCAAGTCATGCAGGCACGAATAGTTTAGCTAAGCAATACAATAACCATTTTGCCATTACTTGTATCGATGGTGCGAATTGCGAAAATTTCCAAGTCGGTAATCAATCCGCAATGATAAAAACCTATCAAAGTGCATGGGAAAGTTGGAGAAACCATAGTCAATTACTGTCTACCTCAAAATATGCATCCTTAAAAGGGTATAAAAAGAATTATAAAAAATGGGCGAAAGGTTTAGAAACGGCAGGATTTAGCCAAGCCAATAACTATAGTGAACAATTGATTCAAGTCATTGAAAAATATCAATTATACCAATTAGATCATTTAACTGAAAATTAGAGCCATCTGACTTCTGACAGTCCATGAAATGGACGGTCTGACTTCTAAATATCTCTTGTAAAATATAGTGTTTTAGACTTAATATTTTTTCTTTTCTCATTTGGTTTTCTCATAGTCCGTTTTCGACCGCCTTCGTTAGGCGGTCTTTTTTATTTTATAGCGCTCCCAACTAGATTCTAGCTTCATTTTAATAAGATTTTCTAATCATTCCGTAACTTGCGATTTCTGTAACGCACAATTGCTGTAGTGCCAAGCTCTGCTTGGTGAAAATTACACCAAGCAGAGCTTGGCACTACAGCAAAATATTAAAAATCATTTAAATGAATCTGTTTCCAGAAATCATAGCTGCCGAAAAAAGAATAAAAGGAAATATCCTAAGAACGCCTTTATTTCCTTCCAATTATTTAAGTCAATTATCTGGCGGACAAGTTTATTTAAAACTAGAAAATGAACAATATACTGGTTCTTTTAAGGCAAGAGGCGCTTTAAATAAAATATTATCTACTACGCCAGCCGAACGCAAAATTGGTTTCATTACGGCGTCTACGGGCAATCATGCCCAAGGATTTGCCAGGGCATTAACCATCGCAGGAGCAACAGGTACTATCTTTTTACCAGAAAACGCTTCCCCTGCTAAAGTAGAAGCCCTTAAAAGTTATCCAGTTAAATTGGAATTTTTTGGACATAATAGTTTAGAAACGGAATTACATGCCAAAGCCGCAGCGGAAGAAAGCGGCTTAATTTGGGTGTCTCCTTATAATGACCCTTTAATTATCGCAGGGCAAGGGACAATGGGCCTAGAAATGAATTTTCAGGCAAAGGGGCCTATTGATTATGTACTAGGCTGCATTGGTGGGGGAGGAATGATGTCAGGAGTGGCGACTGCCATTAAAAATATTAGTCCGACTACTAAAGTGATTGGTTGCTTGCCAGAAAAATCACCTGAAATGTACCTCAGTATCAAAGCAGGCAAAGTGGTGTTTATTGATTTTGAAGAAACCTTATCAGATGGCTCGGCGGGTGGATTGGAAGATGGATCTATTACTTTTCCAATTTGTCAGCAATATGTGGATGATTATACCTTGGTGTCAGAGGAAGCTATTGCTGATAGCATTCGATTGATTGCGGAAAAGCACCATAAGATTATTGAAGGTGCAGCAGGAGTGGCGGTAGCTAGTTTTTTACAAGAAATTGAAACTTATCAAGGTAAAACAGTCGTAATAATTATTTGTGGGGCGAATATTTCAATGAAAAAATTAAAAGAGATATTATAGTAGCTGGGAACTTTAGTTCCTACCGTAGTTTGGACATTCTTGTCCGAGCAAAAAACACTCGTCAATTGCTCGGACAAGAATGTTCAAGCTACGGAAATACCGACTAATAGCAAACACTCAATTAATGTCTAAGCATAAAAAAACTAAAAACAAGATAGGTGCTAAAAAGGGCACTAGCCAAAATCAATCATTGATTAGTACTTGGACGAATAATACTCGCCTACATAAATGGCTCATTTTTGCTGTTGCTTTTTTGCTCTATGGCAACACCCTGACGCATGAATATACCCAAGATGATGCTATCGTCATTTACGACAATATGTTTACCACAAAAGGATTTAGTGGTATTTCAGGCATTTTACAATACGATACTTTTTATGGCTTTTTCAAAGTAGAAGGAAAAGATAAATTAGTTGCAGGAGGACGTTATCGACCATTAACTTTGGTGATGTTTGCGGTTGAATATGCGCTATTCGGAGAAAGTCCTTTGGTCGGTCATTTAGGAAATGTGTTGCTGTATGGACTATTAGGAATAGTGCTTTACCTTTTACTGATAAAACTCTTTAGAGCAAGAGGAGATTTACCGTCAGGTGCATTAATAGCCTTATTGACAACTTTGTTTTTTATGGCGCATCCCATCCATACAGAGGTGGTAGCAAATATAAAAGGGAGAGATGAGATAATGACTTTATTGGGGAGTTTGGCAGCATTATTATTTTCGCTGAAAGCTTTTCAAGAAAATAAGAATGGCTTGAATGTTGTAGCTGGAGTCATTTTCTTTTTAGCCTTAATGGCGAAAGAGAATGCGATTACTTTTCTAGCTGTTGTGCCGCTTACTTATTTCGTTTTTACAGAAGCTAAATTTACAAAGATTGCGACACAAACCCTCCCCTTCTTATTAGGGGCGATATTATTTCTGATAATTAGAGGGCAAGTATTAGGTGGTAATTTTGGTGGAGAAGTATCTATGGAATTAATGAATAACCCTTTTTTGAAAATAGAAAATGGCAGATGGGTGGAATTGGCTTTTGGGGAGAAAATGGCAACCATTATTTTTACTTTAGGGAAATATGTGCAGTTATTAATTTTTCCACATCCATTGACCCATGATTATTATCCTCGACATATCAACCTGATGAATTGGGGAGATTGGCAAGTCATTTCAAGCATTTTATTATATGTTGGACTAGGCGTTATAGGTCTGATTGGTTTATTAAAAAAGAGATTGTGGAGTTACGGTATTTTGTATTATTTAATCACGCTTTCCGTGGTTTCTAATATCGTTTTTCCGATTGGTACGAATATGTCAGAGCGGTTTTTATTTATGCCTTCGGTAGGTTTTTGTTTGGGCGTGGTGGCGTTTCTCCTCTCCCCAACAACTTCCAGAGGGAGAGAGATTTTGGAGAGGAAACTAAGTTTGGTACTTTTTATAGGAGGCATTATTTTACTATTATTAAGTGCGAAAACCATTCATAGGAATTTATCTTGGAAAAGTAATTTTACTTTATTTACCACCGATGTAGAAGTATCAAGAAACAGTGCCAAACTGCGTAATTCTGCGGGCGGAGAATTAACGGCAGAAGCGATTAAAGAGAAAAATGAAACTAAGCGCACAGCGATGCTACAAGAAGCCGTAGGGCATTTGCAAGCCGCAATCAAAATACATCCTACTTATAAAAACGCTTATTTATTATTGGGGAATGCCCATAATTATTTAAAGCAATATGACCAAGCGATTGGTTACTATGACCAAGCCTTAAAATTAGATGCTAATTATACCGATGCTTTTAATAATCGAGCCATTACTTATCGAGATGCGGGCTTATTTTATGGGCAACAACAAGGCGATTTGCCAAAATCTATCCAATACTTAACCGAAGCACAAAAGGCTTTACCGAATGATTATGAGACCGTCTTTGGCTTAGGCGTAGCACAAGGCATGAGTGGAAATTTAAATCAAGCGATTGATTTATTTAAGAAGAGTACCGAATTACAACCGAATAGCGCAGCGGCTTGGCGAAATTTAGGAAATGCTTATATGAATGCAGGGAATACAGAATTAGGTACAGTAGCTTTGCAGAAGGCGAATGCCTTAAAGTAGCTTGGAGATTCTGTCCTAGTAGCTCACTCAATACTCGGGCTAGAAGCCCAAGCTACGGAAGTAAGTGCTACAAAAAAAATCGGGCTTACACGATGTCGTGCAGCCCAGATTTATCAAGACCATGAATATATCCGAATTTAATGGTACAGCATTGAAGCTGTACTTTTAGCATAATCCTACTTAGGCTAGAAGCCTAAGCTACAGTTATGCTAGCTTACTGACGCAATACCTCAATCTTCTTACTCAACACCCCACCGTCAGTCTGCACACTCATTATATATAAACCCTCTGCTAAATTAGCTACTGAAATCGGCATCCGCTTCGTTTCTACTGGAATTGACCGATAAACTTCTTGTCCTGTGATATTATATAAGGAAATGCTATTTACTTTATAATTAAAACTATTTAAATGTACATTTAGTATATCCGATACTGGATTTGGGAAAACTAATAAATTGTTAGGGGTTAATTCCTCGTTTTCTTGTTGCTCAAAAGTGATTGGTAAAATAATTGCTTCTGTGCCTTCATATTGGAAATATTGCCCATTTCCATTTAAAGCATACCCTTGTCCAACTTCTATTTTTAATTGCGCAGCGCCTTCTGGTAATTTGAAGCCTTCTAAGTCATCAGATACTACAAAACCAACTGTAGCTACAAGTCCAATTCCGCTAACCGCTTTCCCACTAGTCCGAGTAAAAGCTAAATCAAATTGAACTTCATCGGTATTTTCATTACTAACATCTTGTGCTAAATCAATCGTTGGCGCATTTAAAGCCGCCCAACTATTATCGTTAAATTTCACCCTAATACTTTCTGTATCAATAAAAGATTTTCCCGAAATTTTAAAAGGAAAAGTAAAACCGTATAAATCTAATTCTTGTGAATCTTCATCTCCAAGCGTAATATCAAATTCAATTAAACTACCTGCTGGAATAGAAGCGCCATAAGGGATTTCTTCTGGATTAGGCTTTACTCGATTAGGCGTAATGGAAATACCTTTAGATAAAGCAGGTAAGGCATTAGGAACTAATTGCCTAATGGCGCCATAATTTCTACTAACCACATCCGCATCTTTTTCAGAAATAATGCCATCGCCATTCGCATCATAATGCTTTAGATTAACTGCATTAACTTCCTCCACTAAAGACATATCCCAATCTGCAGCTGCTTGAGCATTAAAACGGGTAGATGCCCCATCTCTAGCAGGCCCCTTAGCACCAACATATAAACCCAAGGGTAATAAATCTGCACTATTAACAATGCCGTCCGCATTTAAATCTCCTGGGAAGACACAATCATTACTACAATCTTCGACTTTTTCGTTAACGACCTCTATTTTAATCTTTATTTGTTGACAATTGCTAGAATTAGCAGGCACACAGTAGGAAATTTCAAATTCATCGGTGGCAGGTGCTTCTTCTGGCGCTTCGTATTTAACGGATTGATTATCAAAAGCAGAAACATAACCAGCATTATCATCAAACCCTTCGGTACGAGTTAAGCTATAATTGTCAATCGGTGCTTTATAATCAATAATTTTTGTCTGCCCTGGATTAACTTTAAATGTATATTCGTAGTCTCTAACATTTGGGCCAAAATTATTTCTATCATAAACAATATACGCAAAACTAATATGTTCCATATAACCTGCGTCAAAAACTCGATACCAAATTCTTCCGACTCCTCTAAATCCTTCATTTGGCGTAAAGGTAATTTCTCCATCTTTGGAATTTGCCTGACCAGAAATAGTGCCACCTTGCACATTTAATATCTCTACTCGACTAACACCCACATAATTATCATTCGCCACTAAATTAATAGTGGCCGATTCTCCTAAAACAGCATATACGACATCCTCATTGGCTAAAGAAGTAGAATTGACTGGACGCTCAATAATATCCAGCATTACTTTTCTTTGATTACCATTTTCTCCATAAACTATAAACTCATCTGTACCATAAATATCTAAATTAGGTTGGTAAACAACCGCATATGCTGATTTTTCTATACTTAATTTACCTTTGCTAGGCGTTCCTATACTTGTTACCATAAAAGGCATTGGAATTGCCTTTGCTGTATTTTGACCTGTACCTAAACGGATTTCATCGTTAAAAGTAGTATTTGGTTCGTTTACATAAACAGTAACAGAACCCATGGCACAAGTACCAATAGAATCACAAGCAATATAATTAAAATCAGCTAGACCTGTATAACCCGCTTCTGGAATAAAATTAACATAACCTCTTTCTGCCCCAACACTTACGGTACCATGATTGACTACTGGAAAAACAGGATCAACTGTTAATGCCCCGTGTGTGACAGAATCATTGGTAATCACTCGAATACTAGCTTCTTCACCTGTCGTCATTACTGTATAATCATGCTGTGCTTCTACATAAGAAGGCAAAACTTTAATTTTAACAGTGGTATGAACTAGCGTAGGGAAACTTGGTGGAATGGTTGTAAAGTGTTCAAAAACAAATTCGTCTAAACCAGTAAAATCTTCATTGGGAAGATAGTACATTGTATCGACGGATTGTAATCCTTCAACAATACGAACAATTTCACCATGCTCAGGATTTGTACGAAGTACAAGTCCCGCTGTGGATAAATCTTGCGCCCATATTTTGAGTGGAGTATTTTTAAAGGCAGTCTTTTCTTGAAGGAGTCCTGCTTGTGCTTGTCCCAGAATGGGCACAGCCAACAGGGCCAAAAAAAGTAAATGTTTAATTTTGTGTAAAGATATATTCATGGCGTCGTAACAATTTTATGCCGAAACTAGATTTACAGGAAATCCGTCCGACATGCACTTTTAGGTTAAAAAACTTAAAAGGACATTAATAAGTAAGTTTTATTAATGATGTCTTTAGTGTTTCTATTCAATGGTCTTGAAAAAGGTCTTGTTGATATATTTATGTTAGAAAAGGATGAAAAATAGCGTTTTATAAGTAAAACCCTAATTTTGACACTTTTCTAGACGTGCAATATACAAAAAAATAGTATAAGAAATTAGCGTTTTTGAAAAAAAAGGACGCTTGTGAAAAAAAAATGCTAGTAATGACAATATTTTACTTTTTAAAAACGATTCAACCTCAATCACTTAGTTTTAAAAAAGCATTTTTGATTGTGATTGCTTTTATCGTGCATTTTTTTTTTCTTTGTCCTAATTTTTTTCTATTATTCTTTCATAAAATTGAACTAAACTAATAGAGCATTAATAAACGAATAATAATAAAGTGATGTTTCCTTATTATAAATCAAATGTTGATTATAAAAATATATTCAATTAATTTAATCTATAATCCTGTCAAATTCCAAAATAACTTTAAGCTATCCCACCCGCTTTGCGGTTCACTCGCTTAAATGTCCAGTGGACATTTACCCTTCGGGTTCGCTCGCTCATCCTGTAGAATATGAATAACAAAACCTATACCATCCTCCAATCTTTTGATAAATATGAAGTCAATCGACTAAGAAAATTTTTAGAATCGCCTTACTTTAACATGAATGATTCGATTGTAACCTTATTTGAGGTATTTATAAAAGATATTTTTGCTAAATCTACTAAAGAGTTAATGAAGGAGGTTATCTGGAGTAAAATATATGGGCAGAAAAAATATGATGATGTTCGTTTTAGGAAATTAAATTCAGAATTATTAAAGTTAATGGAAAAATTCCTAGCTCAGCAGGTTTATGAAGATAACCCAATTCGTCAAGCGAATCATTTAATAGAGGCAGTAGGGGGTAGAAAATTAATCAAATTATACAATAGTACAATGAGAAGTGCTAGAAGGCTTTCTGAATTGCAAAAAAGCCAACCAGCCAGTTTTTATTATTATCAATATGAGATTGAAAAAAATTATTACCAACTTACTAATTTAGATATAAAAAGAGGGGAGAAAGGAAATATAGATATAATGTCGAGAAATTTAGATATATTTTACTTTTCTGAAAAATTAAAATGGTATTGTTCTGCATTAAGTAGAAAATCTATTTCTTCCCATGAGTATAATATCACTTTTATTGATGAAATAATTAGGCATATTGATAAAAATAGTTACGAAAGTATTCCTGCTATAGAAATATATTATAGGATTATTTTAACGTATGTGGAAAATGATAATGAAATCCACTACTTCAAATTAAAACAATTATTAAAAGAGTATAGTAGCCTTTTTCCTATAGATGAAGCTTATAGTATGTATCAGATTGCCATGAATTATTGTATAGGAAAGGCTAATAAAAAAGGGCAGAATTTTTTAAATGAATTTTTTGAACTTTATAAGATTCTATTGAGGAATGAAATCTTTGTTAATGGGGAAATATCTCCATGGGATTTCAAGAATGTTATACTAGCCTCTCTAAGATTAGGGGAATATAGTTGGACTGAAAATTTTATTAATAACTATAGCGAGAAAATTCCTATTGAATTTAGAGATAATGCTGTAACCTATAACAAAGCACAACTTTATTTTTATCAAAAAAAATATGATGATGTTGTGCTATTATTAAACCAAGTTGATTATGAAGATCCTGCATATAATTTAAATTCAAAACTAATGCTTATTGCTGTTTACTATGAAACTGATGAAATTGAACCCCTTTATTCCCTTTTTGAAAGTTTCAGAGTATATTTAAATAGAAATAAGAAAATACCACAAGAAAGAAAAGGAAGATATCTTAATCTTATAAAATTTACTAAGAAACTAACTAAAATAATGCCTGGTGATAAAAGGTCAATAGAGAAATTAAATGTAGAGATCTCAGAGGCAAAAGGCGTTGTAAATCTCAAATGGCTAAAAGAAAAAATAGCCGAGCTAGAATAATCACATATCCCGATGCCGCTCCCAAGAATTCTGGTCTTCCACTTCCCCTAAAATCAACAAATAATTCTTATAGCGCAATTCACTAATCCAACCTTCTTCTAGCGCATTTTTAACGGCACAGTTAGGTTCATTTCGATGGGTACAATTATTATACTTACAATCTTCGGAATAGAGGAATAATTCTCTGAAATTATGAGTCACATCTTGTGGTTCTAAATTATTGAAAGAGAGGGTTTTAATACCAGGTGTATCAATTACATAGCCACCAAAATCTAAGGGGTACATTTCTGCAAAAGTAGTGGTGTGTTGTCCTTTACCTGTATAATCAGAAATTTCTAAAGTCTGTAAGTCTAAATCAGGTTGTAGTGCATTAATAGAGGTGGACTTGCCGACCCCAGATTGGCCACTAATTAAGGTAGTTTTATCTTTTAGCGCCGCTTTTAACTCATCAATACCTAAGCCATTAACGGAGGAAGTTAAAATGGTTTTATACCCAATTTCTTCATAGATTTCTTTAAGCATTTCATAAGTGGCTAAATCCTTTTCCTCGTAAACATCTGCTTTATTAAAAACGATAATCGTTGGGATGTTATGTGGTTCCGTCATCAACAAAAAGCGGTCAATAAATCCTTGTTTTAATTTAGGCTGCGCAATAGTCATATAGATAATCGCTTGGTCGATATTGCTGGCAAGGAGGTGTAAATTATGCTTTTTGCGAGGGGATTGTCGAACGACGTAATTTTGACGAGGGAGAATGGTTTTAATGAGTCCTGCTCCTTCTTCTTTTTCAACGATAAATTTTACTTTGTCTCCTACTGCCACAGGATTGGTTAATTGGAAATTCTTGAGCTTAAATTTCCCTCTGACTCTACAGTTAAATATTTCATTGTCTTCGGTTCTAACTTGATACCAACTGCCTGTCGATTTTATAACAATTCCTTCTTTGATAGTTCTAATTTTGAATGATGAATGAATGTTGCCTTGTTCCGATGTTGCCTTGTTGTACGATAGAACGTGGCAACAAGGCAACATCGAAACATTAAAGCAATTCAATTAGTTCCCGTTTTCCAATTAGTCACCAATCACCAACTAATTTTGAATAAAAGGGGCAACTAGGTGAAATTCTGGAATTTCGACTTCTATCATGGCACCGTCTGCTTTGCGCAGCATGGTATAATAGCCATACATTTTGCCAATAGTTGTTTGCATTTCTGTCCAAGAATTATATTCAAAACTTTCGCCTGGTCGAATAACGGGAGTTTGTCCAATGACGCCTTCTCCTTCCACTTCTCTAAGCTGATTACCAGAATCGTAAATAAACCAATGTCGGCGTAATAATTGTACAGTAGCTTGGCCTGCATTTCTAATCGTTACATGATAGGCATAAACATATTTTTCTTGTGTTGGATTAGAATACTGTTCTTGATAAGCTGGTTGAATACTGATTTCAATGCCTTGTGTTATTTGTGTCTGTCTCACTGCAATTTAAATTTTGAGTTTTGCATCAAGCGAATAATGGATTCGCTTTTTTTCAATTCGTAAACCTATTTTTGGTATAGTCAAAGCTATAGTTGACAGATTAGGAGCTACTTTTAGTTACTGCTTTTTCTTCCAAATCTAAAAAATCTCGAACAATGGCTTCTGCTTCTACCAAAGCGATGGCTAAGTCATCATTAATTAATACCTTATCGAAATTATTTTCGTAGGTCAATTCTTCTTTAGCTCGAGCGATTCTTTCGGCTAAAGTTTTTTTATTTTCTGTATCTCGTTTTTCTAGTCGGCTAATTAAGGCATCCAATGAAGGAGGTTTGATAAAAACGGCTAAAGCTCTGTCACCGTATAGTTTTTTTAGATTAGTTGCGCCTTTTACTTCTATATCAAAAACAATGTCTTTTTTCTTGCGCCACTTTTTTGCTATCTCTTTTTTTAAAGTACCATAGAATTTTCCAGGATACACTTCCTCCCACTCGGCAAAAGCATCTTTTTTAATTCTATTATTAAATTTCCTAAGGGTTAAAAAATAATAATCTTTTCCATCTACTTCCCCTTCTCTTGGTGGACGAGTCGTAGCAGAAACAGAAAAAGACAAATTATCAAAAGTTTTTAATAAATGTCTGACAATTGTGGTTTTTCCTGCGCCAGAAGGAGCAGTGAAGATTAACATTTTTTTCATATGCTGGTTGCTGGTTACTGGTTGCTGGTTGGATGAACTAGTAACCAGCAACTAGCAACTAATTACACGGCATTCGCCACTTGTTCTTTAATTTTTTCTAAGTCATCTTTCATCTTGACGACTAAACGCTGAATGTCAGATGAGTAAGCTTTAGCGCCCAAGGTATTAATTTCTCTGCCAATTTCTTGGCTGATGAAACTTAATTTTCTACCTTTTTGTGCGTCTTTAGCATCAACTTGTTCAATGAAATACTTACAATGCTGACCTAAACGAACTTTTTCTTCCGTGATGTCCATTTTCTCCAAATAGTAAATCACTTCTTGTTCAAATCTATTTTGGTCTACTTTTTCTTTGCTAAAATTTTCTTCCAAATTTTTCATCAACCGTTCTCTTAGCTTGACTACTCTTTCTTTTTCAAAAGGAGGAATCTCGCCAAGGTAAGTTTGGATATTATTAATCCGTAGCCGTAAATCATTTTCCATCGCTTTACCTTCATCAGACCGAAACTTATTAAAGGCTTTGACTGCATTTAAAATAGCAATTTGTGCTTGCGCCCATTCTTCTGGATTAAGTGTTCCTACATCTGCTCCGACTACGTTGGGTAATCGTAAAATAGCAGGAACTAAGCCTTCGCTTGTAATACCAAATTCGCCTGATAATTTACTTAACTCTTTGAAATATCGTTTGAATAAGGGAACATTTAAGCTGAAATCTTCGTCTCCTTCTGGCGACCTGATTTCCATACTCACTTCAATCTTACCTCTTTCTACATTCTCCGAAACCAATTTTCGAAGAGGCACCTCTTTTTCCTTGTAATTTTGGGGGATTTTTAGGCGTATATCTGTGAACTTGCTGTTTAGCGAGCGAATTTCTACTAAAATTTCTTTATTACTATAGCTGGCTTCTGCTCTACCAAAGCCGGTCATTGATAATACCATAAATTTATTTTGTATGAGTTAATTTATTTCTTAAGTGTTCCATTCACTCATCTATTCATTTGCTTATTCAATAAATTTTACTGCAATTATAGATAAAGCTATTGGTAATATTAACTAGGATTTAGATTTTTCTACTAAAAATCAGCTACTTTTTTTGCAAAGGTAACTAAAGCATCGCATTAAAAGGTAACCTGTCGGTGATTGCATCCGTAATACAACACATTCCATAAAAAGAATACACGTAATGACTTATGCTTAAAAATTCATTGAAAAATGGAGACTTTATGGAAGAAAAACATAATTAACTGATTATCAAACACAAAAAAACTGCGATAATCAACTTAATTATGACTTTGCGGCAAAATAAAATTGGAAAATCTTTCAATTAATAAAAAAAAAAACGAAATTTGCCGCGCGTTAAGTAAAATAAAAAATATTCATAACTTATTATAAACCAGTCCTTAATATGAGAAAAGCTGACTTAGTAACAGCGATTTCAGAGAAGACAGGCATCGCTAAGGTCGATGTATTGGTTACTTTAGAGACTTTCTTCAAGGAAGTAAAGGATACCTTAACCGACGGTGAAAATGTTTACATTCGAGGCTTTGGCTCTTTTGTCGTGAAGAAACGAGCTAAGAAAATTGGACGCCATATCAAGAAAAACGTTGCCATCGAAATACCTGAGCATTTCATTCCTTCTTTTAAACCCGCAAAGGTTTTTGTAGAACAAGTAAAAGGAAATGTAACTTCATTGCCAAGTAACGACTCAGAATAATACCTGTTCATCAACTTTTAAAAAGGGGATTTTGTATAAATAGTTATGCAAATAATTAGGAACACAAAAAGCTTCCTTTAAAAGTTTTCAACTGACAGTATTATTACGATTATTCCTTTCGCTAATTTAATTCGGATTTTGATAAGTGCGATGCGTTTTCGCAGTAGCACTTATCAAATCCACTTTATTATTGCTACTTACCTCGCTCTTTTTTATTATATCTAGCTTCTTTTGTATATTCTTATTAATTACTACCTCCATTTTCCTGTAATTAATATAAAACTTTCGTACTTTTGCACTCGCATTTTTGGCACTTAATAAATTTCAATAAATAGATGTCCAAATTACAAATAGGTGTACTAACAGTCGGACTATTTTTGTTTTGTTTATTATATTTTGGATTTAGTCCAATTCCAAAAAATCTTGCTGGTATTGAAAGTAAACGAGCAATGTCATCAGAAGTGACGGATATTAATAACCTCATTCGAGATGTACAAGCTGAATTAACAAGTGACCAAAAATCTTATTTGATTACTTTAGAAAAAGAAATTGAAGGAAGTGAAAATGAGTCAAATAAGCAAGAATTGCTAAAGCGACTATCTGGTAAATGGTTTGAGTACAAACAACCACATATTGCTGGTTTTTATGCAGAAAAAGTAGCAGAGATAGAAAATACGCCAATTGCTTGGTCTATAGTAGGAACAACTTTTGCATCCGCTTTTAAAAGTAAAAGCGAAAAGAAAGTGAAAGATTATGCTTTAGGAAAAGCAATAGGAGCTTTTGAGAATGCTATATCTTTAGACCCTGAGGATATTCAACATAAAGTCAATTTAGCTTTATGTTATGTCGAATATCCACCACAGGATAATCCAATGAAAGGTATTTTGCAATTGATTAATCTGAATAAAGACAATCCAGACAATCCATTGGTGTTAACAAATTTAGGCAGATTGGCTATCCAAACAGGACAATACGACAAGGCGATTCAACGATTAGGAAGAGCTGTAGAAATCGAGCCTGAAAATAGAACGGCTAATTGTTTATTGGCGCAAGTTTACTCAGAAACAGGTAATCAAGAAAAAGCAGCCTTATTTCTGAAGAAATGTCAATAATAAGGATTGAAGGATGAAAGAAACCTATAATCTTAAATAGTCGAGTAAAGAATAGAAAATAAAGCAATTTTAAATTTTGAAAATTGCGCTTATTATATACTGAAAATAATTTTATTAAACTTATAAAAACATTTTTAACATGCCTTGTGGTAAAAAGAGAAAGAGACATAAGATTGCGACTCACAAACGTAAAAAGCGTCTGCGCAAGAATAGACATAAGAAGAAGAACCGATAAAATATAAACCATCTTACTTGGTATCAGTGGGTTTATTGAATATCTCAAGGTATGAAATTTATGATTTTTCTTTAGAATGACTATTCGTGAAGAAAAATTATAGATTTCATATTTTGTTAAGATAAAACAACTCGGGATAAAAGAACTAGGAGGAGTATAATAATGTGATGTGAATAAAAAATTACTAACTCCAGTAGATTTAATTAGTTAACTAACTAATTTAAAGGTCATTTCTATTGAATGGAAGTAGACTTAAGTATTTTGTGCTATCTACATTTCTTAGTAATCCATCTGATTAACTATCCTTTAAAAAGGCTGATACGTAAGCAATAAGATAAAGATGAATAATAAACAGTTAAGCTATTACTAATGGCGACTGATGAAGTTACGAGGTTCTTTTAAAAACCTACTATTAAAAATATAAACACTCCAGTTCTTAGCATTTTTTTCGCTCTCCTGAGTTTTTCATAAATCCACTTTTCAAAAGTGATTTGTTTGACAGTTCATTAATAGCAGTAATCCAAATGAAATTAGTTTGCCGTTAGTTGAAGCAAGCTCTCTCGCTTATTGGGCGTAGGCATCTTAAAAAACTGTTGGAAAAATTAGTCCTAACAAATTCCTTTTAAATCAGGTACAGCTACAAAGTTACCTATTGTGGAAAAAGAACTTATTATTAATTCTACTCCTACAGAAGTAGAAATTGCGTTATTGGAAAACTCTAAATTAGTAGAACTACATTTTCAGAAAACCAATAATAATTTTACCGTTGGCGATATTTTTCTCGGCAAGGTTAGAAAACTCATGCCCGGATTGAATGCCGTCTTTGTGGATATTGGTCACAAAAAAGATGCCTTCCTACATTATACCGACCTTGGTCCAAAGTTAAAATCACTCATTAAATACACGAATGGTTCCGTTTCGGGTGGTCTAACGACTCCTATGCTGGACAATTTTAAATTTGAGCCAGAAATTCTTAAAACAGGTAAAGTTGACCAAGTTTTAAAGAAAAGACAGCCACTTTTAGTACAGATTTTAAAAGAACCGATTTCTACTAAAGGCCCTAGATTGAGTTGTGAGATTACCATTCCTGGTCGGTATCTAGTTTTAACCCCTTTCTCTAATATTGTAGCCGTTTCTAAGAAATTAGGGAATACAGAGGAACGAAAACGGCTACAAATGTTAGGCGAAAGTATTAAACCTAAGAATTTTGGTTTAATTATTCGGACTGCTGCAGAAGGGAAGAAGGTAGCAGATTTGCACGAGGAATTGAGATTGATGGTGAGTAAGTGGGAGGATATTTACGCCCAAATGCAAAATAACCAACCACCAATGAAATTATTGAGTGAATTGGATAAGGCCTCAAGTATTTTGCGGGACGTGCTAAGTGACTCTTTTAACAGAATTGTGGTGAATGACAGAGAACTGTATGATAATATCAAACATTTTCTTGGGTCTATCGCTCCTGACGCCGTAAAGATTGTAAATTATCACAAATCCAATAAACCTATTTTTGATACGTATGGAATTTCTCGACAGATAAAAGCTTCTTTCGGAAAAACCGCTACCATGGCAAGTGGTGCTTACTTAGTAATTGAGCATACGGAAGCAATGCACGTAGTAGATGTGAATAGTGGTCCTAAAACACCTAGTTCTAACCAAGAGGAGGCTGTTTTTAAGGTGAACTTAGAGGCAGCAGACGAGATTGCACGTCAATTACGTTTAAGAGATATTGGTGGAATCATTATCGTTGATTTCATTGATATGCGAAATGCAGAGCATAGAAAGATGTTACTAAAGGCAGTTCGAGATGCGATGAAAAAAGACCGAGCGCAACATACCATTTTACCTTTGAGTAAATTTGGTTTGATGCAAATTACTCGTCAGCGTGTTCGACCAGAGGTAAAGATTAATACAGCGGAGGTCTGCCCAGTTTGTAACGGTTCTGGAAAAGTGAATGCGACCATTCTATTAACGGATGATATTGAGCGAGATTTAGAATTTATTATTCAATCTCGACCAAATTCTAAGATTCTTATTAAGGCGCACCCTTATGTCTGTTCTTATTTGAAAAAAGGGTTATGGAATAGTTTTCCTGTGAAATGGTACAAAAAATACTATAAGTGGATTAGTATCACGGCAGACGAAGATTTTCACATCAACCAGTATAAGTTTTTTGATGGGAACGATGATGAGATTCGATTGAATAGTTAAAAGGCGGTATTTGATTTAGAATACAGGGATTCTAGAATATATATATTGTAGAAATCAAATATCTTTTATTATATAAAAAGGGCAACGAAAGTAATTTCGTTGCCCTTTTATAATATGGATTTAAATAAGCAAATCCTATTTCTTAGCCAAGGTTTTAATTTTCTCTTCTAATTCAAATTCATCTCCAGGCACATAACCATTATGATGATAAACAATATTACCCTGCTGGTCAATTAAAAAAGTTTGTGGAATCGTTTGAAAGTTAAAAGCATTTTGTAATTCGGTCGCTTTCCCCGTTAATACGGTATACTCCCAACCTTTGGCTGCGACCATTGCGGGAACAGTCGCAATTGCTCTTCTCGTATCAATGGAAACTGCTACTAACTCCATGTCATAAGCTGCTTGCCAATCTTCATAAACATCAGCGATAGCATCTAATTCTTTTTTACAAGGTGCACACCAAGTTGCCCAGAAACTAATAACGGTAATCTTGCCATCTTTCCCAAAGTCTTGCATATTTTTGGCAGCCCCTTTTAAGGTTTTGACCGTAACATCAGGTAAGGTTTTAGTCTGCGCAAAGGCAGTTGTCAATAGGAGCGAACAGCAAAGGACTAGAATAGGTTTTATAAATTTCATAAGTGAAGGTATTTTTATTTATTTGTACCAATTGGACGCTTGCTTTTTTGCAAGTCACCGCAATATCTATTGATTTTAGTAGAAATACCCAAAATTAACAATGTTTTAAGAGTTGGTGCTTTTGTTGCCATGTTGCGATGTTGTGTCTCCCAACATCGCAACACCGCAACATCGCAACATTCAAGAGACCTACTACTAAAACAATTTAAATCCAACCAATACATTAATAAATACATTTCTCGGATTGCTAAATCCTTCTTCCATTTCTATCATTAATTGTTGGCCACTAACGGTAAAATCGGTAGCAATACTAAATCGATTGGTCAATTGCCGACCAATTTTTAAAATGATGGAATGGTCGTAATCTTTGATATTACTAGATTCATCGAAAGCTCGGTCATTAAATTTTAATAAAAGTGCTTTTATATCAACGGAACCATCTAAGCTACCTTCTAACATCATAGAATATTGATACCCCAAACCAATCCACCATTTTTTCAAATGGATATTGGCTAGGATAGGGAAATCTAAATAGGTCATGTCAAAGCCAGCTTCTACTGTTCCTGTATAATTGACTCGTAAAGGGAAAGGAAACCGTTCTCCAAAGACACCTCTAGTCGCATCGTATTTTCCGCTAACAGGAGAAGTAAAACTACTACCTTTTTTAGCATAAGCGCCACCAATGCTTACAGAGAATTTAGGATGAAAAAGATAAGTCAATTCTAGTCCTGCATTAAGTCCTAAACCAGGCTTACCTGTAGCACCAGATGGAATATCTTTTAGAATAATTGGACTACCTGTTGTGATTCCTGCTCGAACATCTAAGTGAAGTCGTTGACTGTGAAGTTGACTAAAAATTTGAGTGAAGCATAAGGCGCAAAAAAATAAAAGGAGAAGGCCTTTTTTGACATCGGTTTTGGTAATCATTTTGTCTCTATAATTAGATGAAGGTGAAAAATGGAAGCAACAAATTAACTTCATTGCTTCCGTTGGTAAGTGTTTGTTTTGCCGTAAAAATACTATGCTATTAAAGATTGATTGGTATGCTTTAGTGATAAAAAATAGCGGATAATGGCAGAAGTGTTAATTTTAATGAGGCGTGGAGTAAAAGAGCGTGCGTCTTATAAACTCATTAATCTTATGACCTCATTACTTTGTCCTTTATTAAACAAAAAATAGTTATTCGTATTTTAATAAACATTTTTTTTATTATTTATAAAGAAGTCTAGTATCTTTGTTTTTTGGACGAATAGAAAATCAATCGAGGAATGTCAAAATTATATGCGATAGTTGATATAGAAACAACGGGAGGTCGACCTAATCGAGATCGGATTACTGAAATTGCTATTGCCTTGCACGATGGGGAAAAAGTCATAGATAGTTATGAAACACTGATTAATCCAGAAACAATTATTCCTTTTGGGATTACTCGTTTGACAGGTATTACCCAAGATATGGTGGAGGGCGCACCTAAATTCTATGAGGTAGCAAAGAAGATTGTGCAGATGACAGAAAAAGCTGTTTTTGTGGCACATAATGTTCGCTTTGATTATGGTTTTATTAGAGAAGAATTTAAGAGATTGGGTTTTACTTATAGCCGAAGGCAATTGTGTACGGTTCGATTGGCCAGAAACACTTTTCCAGGCTTACCATCTTATAGTTTAGATAATTTAATTCGTCATTTTAAAATCCCTATTCGCAATCGACATAGGGCGATGGGAGATGTGGAAGCAACCATTATACTATTTGAAAAAATTCTAGCGAAAGAGGAAAGTGAGCAAGAAATGAAAGATATGGTCAATCTAGGAGTTAAAGAATCTAGATTGCCAGTGGATATAACTTTGGAACAATTACATGCTTTGCCAGAAGTAGCAGGTGTTTATTATTTCTATGATATTAATAAAGAGGTCGTTTATGTTGGAAAGAGTATTAATATCAAGAAAAGAGTAATGGAACATTTTGCTAAAACAACGCCAAAAGCTAGCAAGTTACAAAAATTAGTAGCAGATATTTCTTACGAAAAAACAGGAAGTGAATTGATTGCTTTGCTCCATGAATCTTATGAAATCAAACGACTGCGCCCGCCTGTGAATCGTGCCCAACGACTACGAGATTTTCCGTATGTCGTTCATCAATATATCAATGAAGAAGGATATAATTGTTTAGATATTGCTAAGCCAACTGCCAAGGTGAGAAAGTCTATGAAAGTAGTAGCGGAATACCCTAAAATAGCTAGTGCGAAAGGCTATCTGGCAAGAGCTTTAACTGCTTTTGAATTATGTGCCTATCATTGTAATATCGAAGCTGGCAATAAACCTTGTTTTAATTATCATGTAAAAAAATGTCTTGGGTCTTGTTTGGGAAAAGAAACGCCTGAAGTTTATAATGAAAGAGTAGAAGAAGCTATCGCTTATCTTTTAACCGTTTTTGAAGAAGATTTTTTTGTTATTGATACTGGTCGAACAGAAACTGAAAAAGCGGTTGTTCTGGTAGAACAAGGACATTATTGTGGGTATGGTTATATTGAAACGGAAGAAATTAGCGACGAATATGCTTTACGAGACGTCATTAAACCTATTCAAGGCAATGCCGAAACGGCTAAAATTATCCAGCGTTTTTTAGCAGGAAAGCATCGGGCAAAGGTCATTCCCATTATAGCTAAAAATGATACTACTTTTGATGAATAACTAACAATACTCAATTTGATTTAAAAAAAATATCGAATGAATTTACTGATATAGATAGAGCATTATTGACAACTAACTCTTTTGATTGTCGCATGCTAAAATATTATACTTTTACGTCTGCTATTATCTTCAAAAACTACGCTTTAAAGAAGCATGCCTTTAAAATTTGTCTCTATTGGGACTTCTTCTCCTCTTTTAAATTACAAAAAAAAAGTATCGTTTACAAAATATTATAAGCTTGTGATTTTTTTGTGATACGCTCTTCCTTCTTCTTCCATAACTTTGCAAAGAATTTTAGATAAAATTGTATAACCAAAACCTATACCTCACTAAATTACTCGATTATGAAAAATACCTTTTATATCACCTTATTGACCCTCTTATTTAGTGCCTGTATCGGAGACGATATTATCATGGACAGAGTAGAGGAGACCTTGAAAATTACTGTGCAGGCGGCTTCGATTGCTGCGGGAGAGACTTTTCAATTTGATGCTCGTTTCACCAATAATATTGGCAATACAGAAGAAGGAAGAGTTGTTTGGGGGAGTTCAGATGAAAGTATTTTAGCGATAACTGAAGATGGATTGGCTACAGCTATTACCCAAGGGAATGTTGTGGTTACAGCGGAGGTAACCTTAGAGGATGGAAGCATGCTGAAAGAAGAAATGGATGTAGAAGTAAGCATGATAACGGTAGTAGTAGAAGCACCAACTAGTCGTGCTGGTGTTATTGCGACGACTACTTTTTATGACTTAGAAGGAGATTTTACCTTGACTGAAATCAATGGCGGTGTTTCCTTAGAGATAGCCGATAATTATAAAGCAACAGATGCCTTACCTGGTTTGTATATTTACCTCACAAATAATCCTAATTCGATTAGTGATGCCTTAGAAATTGGAGCAGTAACTGTGTTTGAAGGAGCGCATACTTATGAACTTGAAGGGGTAGGCCTAACAGATTACGACTATGTGCTGTACTTCTGTAAACCATTTAGAGTGAAGGTCGGAGATGGAAAAATTAATTAATCAGGACTTAATCTTAAGCTTTATTTCAAACAAGAAGAACTAAAATTATTATGAAAAATATATTTGTCTTATTTTCCTTTTTATTCTTTACCATTTCTTTACAAGCTGGAGGTGGTTGGACACAACCGAAAGGTAAAGGGTATGTCAAAATCTCAGAATGGTGGTTAATTGCCAATCAACATTATACAGACCAAGGTAGAATTGACCCTAATTTAACCAACGGTTTATTTAATACAACGGTATATGCAGAATATGGATTGAGTGATAGACTGACCGCTATTGTTTATTTTCCTTTCTTTAGTCGTTCTTATGTAAATAATGAAATATCTGGTACTACTGGAGAATTATTAACAGCAGGGGAAGCAATTAATAGCATTGGTGATACTGATATTAGCCTTAAATATGGCTTGACTAAAAATAGTGGTATTTCGGTAGCTGCGACGTTGACTTTGGGCTTACCAATAGGTAATAGTAGCGGTGGTAGCCAAGGAAATTTACAAACAGGCGATGGAGAGTTCAATCAACTCATTCAAATAGATGCAGGAACAGGATTTCCGCTAGGCAGCACAAACGCTTATGCAAATGTATATGTTGGTTTTAATAATCGGAATAATGGATTTTCTGACGAATTTCGATATGGTATAGAAGCAGGCGTTACGTTATTCAAAGACCGATTGACAGCGATTGCTCGATTTATTGGGGTGAAATCTTTTAAGAATGGGACACCTTCTGCGGAATCAACAAATACCAGCGTTTTTGCTAATAATGCGGAGTTCTTTTCTTTTTCTCCTGAAATAGCTTGGAATGTGAAAGAGAATTGGGGTTTTTCTGCGGGCGTAGGAACAGCGCTTTCTGGGAAGATTATTTATGCTAATCCTTCTTATAATGTTGGGGTATTCTTTAAGTGGTAAAACACGATAAGTTAATGAGTTAATAAGTCAATGAGAAGTAGTGCCTCATTAACTTATTAACTCATATACTCATTCTATTTTGCCATTTAATTTAAAAACTTCTCAACAGCAGTATGCTTTAAATTAAAAGCATCTGCTACACCTTTATAAACAACCTTTCCATTAATAATATTCAACCCTTTTTTCAAAGCTTCATTTTCTTGACAAGCTTTTTTCCAACCTTTATCAGCTAATTGAATCGCATAAGCCAAAGTCGCATTGGTTAAAGCTAACGTTGAAGTATAAGGAACTGCGCCAGGCATATTCGCAACACAATAATGTACGACATCGTCAATAATATAAGTAGGGTCTTCATGTGTAGTCGGTTTGCACGTTTCAATACAACCTCCTTGATCTACAGCTACATCTACTAAAACAGTCCCTGCTCGCATATCTTTCAACATATCTTTAGTCACTAAATTCGGTGCTTTAGCTCCTGGAATCAGTACTGCTCCGACAATTAAGTCACTTTCTTTAATCAATTGTCGAATATTGTATTCATTCGAATAAAGGGTCGTGACATTAGCAGGCATAATATCTGCTAAGTAACGCAATCTATCTAAATTAATATCTAAAATAGTCACTTGGGCACCTAAGCCCGCAGCCATTTTTGCCGCTTGTGTGCCTACTATCCCACCACCTAAAATCATTACTTTTCCTGCTGGTACACCCGGTACACCACCTAATAAAACCCCTCTGCCTTTAATTGGCTTTTCTAAATATTTAGCCCCTTCTTGAATCGCCATTCTACCTGCTACTTCTGACATAGGAATTAACAGTGGCAAAGAACGATTAGGTAATTCTACGGTCTCATAAGCCAAGCAGACTGCTTTACTTTTAATCATTGCCTTCGTTAGTGGTTGATAAGAAGCAAAGTGGAAATAAGTAAAGATTAACTGATCTTTTTTAATCAATTTATACTCTGATTCGATTGGTTCTTTTACTTTCATAATCATCTCTGCTACCGCATAAGTAGCTTCAATGCTTTTTTTGATTTTTGCACCCGCTGCTTTATACTCTTTATCGCTAAAGCCACTTCCTTCTCCTGCTGAAGCTTGTACATAGACGGAATGTCCTCTATTGACCAAGGCGGTAACACCTGCTGGGGTTAATGCTACTCGATTTTCGTTATTCTTAATTTCTTTAGGAACGCCAATAATCATATTAATAGATTTAATTTGGTTAGGTAATTTTCTGTAAAATTAATAATAATCAGTCTTTAGTTCCAAATTATTATTTAAAATAAGAATAGGAGTCTTTTTTATGTGAATTAATAGATTATAATTCTTTATTTTTTGATAAAAATATGTTTGTTTTCTAGAAAGATTAATCAGAAATGATGCTTTAAGGTATAGACTTTAAAAAATCTTCTATCTTCTGTATTTTATCGAGAGATTAAATGACTAGCCTTTTGGTGAATTGAGTACTTCTTTTTATTTTACACCCTATGAAGAAATCCACAAAACAACAATTTTTTACTAAAAATTTATTAGTATGGTTTGAAACGAATGACCGACCTTTACCATGGAAAGGAGAAAAAAATCCTTACTATATTTGGTTGTCAGAAATAATTTTACAACAAACGAGAGTGGAACAAGGCTTACCTTATTTTGAAAAATTTAAAGCGGCTTTCCCGACTGTTTTTGATTTGGCGAATGCGCCCTCAGATAAAGTGATGAAACTATGGGAAGGCTTGGGTTATTATTCTAGAGCGAGGAATTTACATTTTACGGCAAAATTTATTGCTGAAGAACTAAACGGCGTTTTTCCAGATACCCATAATGCTATTTTAGGTTTAAAAGGAGTTGGGCCATATACCGCAGCGGCGATTGCTTCTTTTGCTTTTGGTTTACCTCATGCAGTGGTGGATGGGAATGTTTTTAGAGTGCTTTCTAGAGTATTTGGTATTAAAACACCCATTGATACCACGCAAGGTAAAAAAGAGTTCAATCAATTGGCAGCCGATTTATTGGCGAAAAAAATACCTGCTATTTATAATCAGGCTATTATGGATTTTGGGGCGACTCAATGTACGCCTGCGAATCCCAACTGTGCAATTTGCCCAATGCAAAAAAAATGTACTGCTTTTGGGGATAAACTAATTGATATATTACCCGTCAAATCAAAAAAGATAAAAAAACGAGACCGATTTTTTAATTATTTGGTTTTTAAACGGGCAGATACCATTATTTTAAATAAACGCAGTCAAAAAGATATTTGGCTTAATTTATATGATTTTCCTTTAGTAGAGACAACTGCTTTATTAGATGAACCAGCATTGACAAAGCATAACGACTTCCAACAAATAATAGGTACAACTACTTATTCGATTAGAAAAGCCTCTAAACCATTTAAACAATTATTGACGCATCAAAAAATAGTGGCTGTTTTTTGGGAAATTGAATTAAAAGCGGAACTTCTTACGAATGAGTCGGATTTTTTCGAGGTCAAACAAAAAAACATTAATAACTTTGCCTTTCCTAAAATAGTTGATTTGTATTTTAAAGATAAATCGCTATATTTAGAGTTGTTTTAGGCCTTCTATTCACGAGAAGATAAAATTTATTCAACCACAGAAATCTACACCAATGGTAAATAAGGTTACTTTAATAGGAAGATTAGGAGCTGATCCAGAAGTACGGCGCTTAGAAAATGGAGCTGCCGTAGCTAAACTAAATATAGCTACCAATGAAAATTATAGAGATAAAAATGGAGAATGGCAAAAATTAACAGAATGGCATAATGTTGTAGTATGGAGATGGTTAGCTGAACGAGCGGAACAATATTTGAAAAAAGGGAGTCTAGTTTTTATAGAAGGGAAATTAACGACTCGAAAGTGGCAGGATAAAGATGGAAATGACCGCTATACAACCGAAGTAGTCGGAAGTGTCATGAAATCTTTAGATAGAAGAGAAGATAGCGGAGGTGGTTATTCTTCTAGTTTTCCAAGTGCACAAGATGCACCAGCTGCACCGCAAAGAACAAATACGGCTGCACCAGCGACACCTACCACGCCAGCAGCTACGCCAAGTACACCAGCTACAGATGCAGGAGTAGAAGATGATTTACCGTTCTAGAAATTAATATTCATCAAATGATATACCTCTTAATAATAAAGGGTATAGCAAATTGAAGTTCAAAATACCGCTTCAAGCAATTTTTTGGACTTGAATTTGCTACTTGTTTTTTAACTTACTAGTGCATTAAGAGCTAAATAATTAGTAGCTCTATTTTTTGCAACCAATTAGTTGTCGGGAAACTGTATCAACTGCCTACTGCCAACTTTTTACTGCCTACTGCACTAGGTTTCTTTTAAATAATGTAACTATTCAGCATGAAGACAAAAGAGGTGAAATTATAAATTAGTAATAGTCAAAAATAACTCCGCCAATTTGTTGGCAGACCTCCAAGTGTCTTCAAGACCTTGGAGTGTCTAAATGACGGACTTATTATTTTGACGTTACTATAGACACCTTTTGAGGTAGAATAATCTCCATGTAATCAATATTTGGGTTTAAGCTACTGAACTGAACAAGTTACCAAATAACAACTAAAAAAATATTGGGAGCTGAACCTGACTTGCCTGAGTTAGCTTTAAATTTACTACCATTTTTCTTGCTTGAAATCTCAAGTCTAAGCATTGCTTTAGCTAGTTTATTGATTTTATTATTGTTGGTTGCTTCTGCCTTTGTTTCTAGTTCAGAAGTTGCCTTTTTTTCGCTTTCTCCAAATGATTTAGAAAAATTAAAAAGCGAACGAGAAAGTGTACCAAATACCAAACGGCTTTTAACCTTATTAGAATCTCCTCGAACTTTACTTGCCACTATTTTAATTAGTAATAACTTATTTAATATTGCCATCGTCATTGTCTCGGATTATGTCTTGGGCAATATGATTACAGGGGAAATTTGTAGAGCTTGGGCGGCTGATTTAATGGAGTTATTTCCCTTTTTACCTTGGACGGATTCTTTTCTAGCGAATACCATTAATTTAGTGATTACCGTAGGTATCGTTACCTTTGCATTAGTCCTTTTTGGAGAAGTAGCGCCCAAAGTGTACGCAAAAATAAATAATGTTTTTTTAGCTAAGTTGATGTCTTTTCCATTGAGCATTATGCAAAGATGGTGTTACCCGCTTAGTAAAATGCTAATTAGTTTAACTTCCATTATAGAAAAGAAACTAGCGCACAGAGCTTCTAATAATTTGGCTAGTAAAGCCGAAATTGGCGAAGCAATTGATTTGACAGTAAAAGGAGGCTTTAACGCGAATGAAGAAATCGATATTTTAAAAAGTATTGTGACCTTTGGGGATGTATCGGTTAAGCAGATTATGCAGCCACGAGTGGATGTTATTGCGGTAGATTTTCAAAGTACTTATAAAGAATTAATTGCTATTGTAAAAGAATCTGGTTTTTCTAGAATTCCTGTTTATAATGAAAATTTTGACCAAATTACTGGCTTACTTTACGTTAAAGATTTATTAGGTCATTTAGAAGAAGCTGATGAATTTGAATGGCAGGCCTTATTAAGAACGGAGATATTATACATTCCAGAATCAAAAAAGATAGATGACCTTTTAAAAGAATTTCAAGCCAAACGTCTACACATGGCAATTGTTGTCGATGAGTATGGAGGCACTGCGGGCATCGTCACTTTAGAAGATATTATGGAGGAAATCATTGGGGAAATTCGAGATGAATTTGATGATGAGATTGAATTAGATTACCAAAAAATAGACGATTATACTTATATCTTTGAAGGCAAAACTTTATTGAATGACGTTTGTCGAGTTATTGGTTTGGATACAAATACTTTTGATGATATCCGAGGCGATGCAGATTCTTTAGCTGGTCTAATTTTGGAATTATTAGGTCGTTTACCTAGAAAAGGAAGAGAAATCAAACAGAATCAATTTACCTTTAACGTGTTGGAAGTCAATAAAAAACGAATTCAGCAGATTAAGATTACACTGGATAAATAACTGTAGCTTGGACATCTTGTCCGAGTAAATCATACTAGATTACTCGGACAAGATGTCCAAGCTACGGTTATTAAACGTGCTTAAAAATCTACTCCCATAGAAAAATATAATCGTGGCTTTTGAACTACTCTCGTCTCAATTCCCCAAGCATAATCTAACTTAAGGAAATAACCAAATAACATCGTTCGGATTCCTGCGCCATAACCTGCTACGACTGGATCCCTAAAGAAATTGACACTTAAGGAAACAGGGTTATTCGGACGTTCAACCGTGACGGTATTTAAAGGGTTGTCTTTTTCAAAAGGAGATAAACCTTCCCAAGCAGTTCCCACATCAAAGAAACCAACAATCTGGAAATTTCTAAGGAAAGAAGAACGTGGGGTAGACCGACTAAAATACCTAAAAATAGGTACTCTTAATTCTGAATTAATCAACGCATAAGAATTGCCGTTTCTAATATTTTGCTTAAATCCTCTAAGATTGGAAGCCAAAGTCTGATAGCTGAAATCATTGCCAGCAGGACTAGGAATATCATTATTGAAACTAGGGAATAACCAATTTTCAACACCTCCTAAATAGTATAAGATTTTTTCAGAACCGAAAGAGGTAGCGGCATTAAACCTAGTCGCCAAAACACTATGCTTGAGGATTCTCTGATAATGTCGAGCGTCTACACCGATAATCCCCATTGCGCCTTTGGGTACTTCAAAATTAAAGCCATCCAAGACACTTAAATCAAAGCGTTTGACAACTTCGCCGAAGACTTTATACCGAGTCCCATTTTTTATATTTAGAGAAACATCTAAAGTATTATCAAAAACATATTCTAATCGAACACTCGTTCTTTGTTGATTTGTGGTCGGTACATTTAAAGCTTGCTGGTCTGTCGATAATTGCACTAATTTATCGTTTCTAAGATTAACAATACCTCGAATGCTTCTGAAAATATCCAGTGGATAGCTAAATTGGGCTTGACCTAATAATACAATTTCTCTAGTTCTTTGAGGGGCTACTAAATTATTATTGAGCGCATATCTTTTAGTTTTTCTGTAAGCCGTAAAAGTTTTATCTAAGCGTTTTTTCTTATTTTTAAACGTCAAGAAATATTCATCCCCATCGAAACTAGTTGGAAAACGAGCGCCTAATTCAAAGATATAATCTTCAAATAAATCTTTAAAATTGGTTTTGATTAAAATACCGGGAACGGGTGTTTCAAATCCATCAGGATTGGCAGCAGGGCTTTCTAGACCCCCATATAATAAGCTATTATCTAAAGAAGTTGTTACAAAATCAGTTTTAAATTTCAAGCGATACGGCGTTATCCTAGCTGGTCTGAATTTAGTGACTGCTTTTTTATTGGGGTCATCTGTTGCTACTGCGGCTACAGAAACCTCTTCCGCTGCAATCACTATACCTGGTGCATCTGTTGTTCCTCCTCTAGTCGCTCTTTGTGGTTTGTCTGCATCTCCTGCTGTCTTATTTACCCTTTCTGTGGGTGCTTCAAATTCTGTTTGAAACGAATATTCTTTTTCATCAGTTTTGGGTACATTTTTAGTTTTTTCTTCAATAGTAGCAGGGGACTCTATAGGAGGATCATCAAAGCCACTTTCAAATAAATAACCGCCAGAATCTTCTTTTTTTGTAGGTTGTTGTTTAGGAGTTGTTGAAGAGGTATCAGTCTTGTTTCCTGCTATCTTTATAGGTGCTTTTTCCGTTTTATTAGCTTTTGCTTTATTCCGCTTAGATAATAATACTACCTGTTGGCTTTTATAATTCGTTAAAGAAGGAGTCACCACTTCAGTCGGGTTAGCTGTTCCAACGTATGCTGAATAGCTACCATCTTTATACATCAAATCAATCATTTTATTACTTCTGCCTGATTTGTGCTGCGTGATAATATTTCTATTTAAATTACTAGCCGTATGATTTATTGCTCTAGTTTTGATAACTGGTCGAATGAAGGTCGTATCAATAATCAAAGAATCCTTATTTTCCCAAATAGAGTCTACAGGTAAGATTAATGGTTCACTATTTCGGATTTCAATAACCTGTTCCATATAAGCTACATAATCTTCTAAGTAGCCGTATTTTCGATTGTAAATCCCAGTTTCATCGGAAAGGAAAGAAAAATAGGTTGAATCAATACCTAATGGTTGCCGTTCATCTGCAAAAGGAGTATTTGTTACTCTGACTAATTCTTTAGACTTAGTTTCTAAATCATAATAATAAATATCAAAAGATTTAACGGGTAAAATCGTGTCTAATTTAGCCGAAGCGATGCTTGTGGTATCTCGGTTAGAAGCAAATAAAATACCTTTTTTATTGCGAGTCTTAACAAAGACTGCGTTTAAATCATCATAAAAATCATTCGTGATACGAGAAGTAGCTCGCACATTGGACCGATAATAAAAAATATCTGATGCCCCTCTAACTGTAGCGGATAAAACCATGTCTTGCACATTCACATAATCCATGCTGTATACCCGCTGATATTGTGGATCCATTTCCTCTGTGACGGTTTCTTTAGTATTTAAATCATATTTAGACAATTGAATAACATCTCTTCTTTCCCACATAATGGCCAATTCAAAACCACTTGGACTCCATGCTAATAAGGGATAGTTGTAATCAGTTGCTTGAAAGAGATTTCTAAACCCACTTTTTTTGACCAAAGTTCGCTCACCAGAAATTAAGTCTTGAATGAATACTTTGTATTTCCCTACTTCATTTTGCACATAAGCCGCATATTGTCCACTTGGACTTAATTTGACCTGTGTCATTGGTAAATTGTGCTTGTTTTTAATCTCCACTAGTTTCTTTGCATCAGGAGATTGCATGGCTTTTACTTCTTCGCTATATCGTCTTTCATAAAAAGTTTGCCAATTTTCTAAGGTTTTTTCATAAGAATTACCCAATACATATAAAAAGCCACTCTCGATACTTCGATTAATTCTAGTTAAATAAAGTAAATTAGAAACGGTTGCTTTTCCATAATTTTGATTGATATAATACCAAACAGATTGACCGACTAATTTTGGATAATTTTGTACTAAATCGTTAAAATCTTTGTGTTCTTTTCGAGCTAAAATATCTCTTAATTGATTGTCTAATTCTGTATTCCATTCTTCTCCAATATAAGCAACCAAGCCATCTTTAAACCAATCAGGTAAACTTAATAATACCGCATTTTGCACAATTTCCTGTAAGTTCGACCCAAAAAGCATCGCATTTAAATAAACGGAAGCAATGCCCTCTCGTATTTCTTGCCGTAAATGATTATGATTGCCATCAAAGTGAATAAACATTTTATTACCGACAATCTTTGTCTTACCTCCTGAATTTTCAAAGGCTTCTTCACTGCCTATATTTCCTTGTTTTAAATCTGTCAAATCGGTATAAACAATAATCTCTATTTTATTATTCAACCGATGCTCTAAAATAGCTTGAATTTCTTCAAAGTCATATTCCGCCAATTGCACCGCAGATTGCCCAATGAATCGCCCTTCTCCATACCAATAGGTGATAAAGTTTCGACTTTCATACATCAACCATTCTTCGTAATCTTGATGATATTGTACTCGGTTTTTTCCAAATTGAACTTGTGGCCTTTGTTGAGCAAAAGCACAAAGGAAAATAAAAAGACAGCTGAGTGTAAGTATTATTTTTCGCATATAGGGCGATTGATTATGAAGTTCAAAGTCTGTTTGACAAATAAAAGAGGTCAGAAGTCAGACCGTTATCTTCGATAACTGTCAGAAGTCAGATTTTAGATAATCTGACTTCTGACAATAAATTTTAATTTATGGTCTGACTTCTCTATTCTTTCTTCTTTAAAGATGTAATTTTTTTCTATTAAAAACAACCATTTATGAAGGATTACAAAATAAGGTCAAATCAAATACTAAAAAAATAAGGAGAACCTATATATTTTCTATACAAAACGTACTTTTGTACTTCATTTGTTCACCCAAACAATTGTTTGGATATAAAACGCTAAAAGTATGGTCAAAGTTGTAAGTTTTACTTTCAATGCCTTTCAAGAGAATACTTATGTCTTGTATGATGAAACTAAAGAGTGCATCATTTTTGACCCCGGTTGCAGCAATGCGGCTGAAAAACAGGAATTAGTCAGCTTTATCGAGCAAAATAACCTCAAACCTGTCCGATTAATTAATACACATTGTCATCTTGACCACATTTTAGGTAATGGATTTATTGCCAATAAATATGATTTGTCGTTAGAAATACATAAAGGCGAATTACCTGTATTAGCGCATGCACCAAGGTCGGCAGCAATGTATGGAGTAGCAATGGAACCTTCTCCAGAGCCTACTCATTTTATTGAAGAAGGCGATGTTATTACTTTTGGGAAGGCACAGTTAATTGCTATTTTAACACCTGGTCACTCCCCCGCAAGTTTATCTTTTTATTGCGCTCAAGATAATTTCGTGATAGCAGGAGATGTTTTATTTCACATGAGCATCGGTCGAACAGATTTGCCAGGTGGGGATTTTAATACACTTATTAATAGTATCAAAACTAAGTTATTTATTTTACCTGATGAGACGAAGGTCTATCCTGGACACATGCAGGCGACGACTATTGGTTTTGAGAAGGAAAATAATCCTTTTTTGTAAAAAAGAAGTGAGCTTTTAATTTGAATTCTAGAATGGTCTTCGTCTATTCTGACGAGCCAATCTCCGAATTCTTTTTAAGCGATATTTTTCTAATTCTGAATAATAAGGTTCACCCCTCCTTATTCTGAAATGGGTGATGGAACATAAAAATACAGCTTCTGTTTCTGCTGTATTCATTCCATGGGTTCTTATTTCACAAGTAATGCCACCTTCATCCCCCATATACATCATTTTGTGAATTTCAAATAAGGTCGCTTTAGTAATTGTCGGGTCTTCAAAATGTTCTCGAAGTTTTGCTAAGATTTCTCGTTCTGGATAAATGGAGATTGGTAATTCTGATTTTGCTTTATCTATGAGTACTTGTTCTTTTCTGATTTGCATTTTATTTTATTTTATTTTTCAAACAAATCAACTAATTCCGTTCGCTGTTTCAACACCTCTTGTAACCGAAATTGATTCGATAAGAAAATTATTTTCTTGCCAAAAATGCCTGATTCCTTCAAATAAATTCGGACAATTTTAAATAAGAAATAATTAGCAGTCTCTAATTTTTCAACATTATGAAAAGGGTAGCGAGCGGTGTCTTTATAATTGGTTACATAAAGGAAATGTTCGTCTACTTCTACTCTTTTTAATTGCATAAAAGAAAAATAAAGGACGGCCATTCCTGTAAAAAGGAAAGAACTTATTAAAAGGCGGAAACTGCCAATCGGCATTGCCCCAACTGAAGGTGCATCGCTAAACCAAAAAGCAATAGTAATTAAACCAAAAAAAGTCCCCCAAAGAATAGGAAGGAAAATTTTAAGAGGGAGCGTCCATTTGGTAGAAATGTTTACAGGTTTAGCCATTTTTATTTTTTTGGCAAAAATAGAGTGGAATGAGGAGATTTACTAAATTTTTGGAATTTAGTAAATTAATTCCTTGTATTTTCTCAAAAGAGATTTAGCAAATCGGGCATTAAGCCTCCACTACTTTGCCCCCTTTCAATTTAATAATTCGACCAGTCTTAGCCGCTAAATTCAAATCATGCGTTACAATCACTAAAGTAGTGCCAGATTCCTCATTCAATTTAAATAATAAATCTTCTACTTTTTTACCAGTTTCTTCATCCAAATTCCCTGTAGGCTCATCGGCAAATAAGATTTTAGGGTCATTAGAAAAGGCACGAGCTAAAGAAACCCGCTGTTGTTCCCCACCCGATAATTGCGTAGGATAATGGTCATGTCGTTCTGCCAAACCTACTTTTTCTAGTAAATCCATCGCTTTTTTCGCCGACCCTTTTTCCCCTCTTAATTCTAAAGGGACCATCACATTTTCTAAAGCGGTTAAAGTTGGAATTAATTGAAAATTTTGAAAAATAAATCCAACGGCTTTATTTCTCAAAGCAGCTCGTTCATCCTCATTCAGAGGTTCCAAAGCGGTATTACTTAAAATGACAGAACCAGAAGTTGCTTTATCTAAGCCTGCACATAGTCCTAAAAGGGTCGTTTTGCCACTACCTGATGGGCCAACAATAGACACGATTTCTCCTTTTTCAATTTTGAAATTAATATCTTTTAACACATTGACTTCTTTATTGCCACTGCTATAAGTTTTATGTAGATTTTTTATTTCGAGCATTTTTTGACGATTGATGTAGATAGGATAGCGACCGAATACGCATTCGATACTTACTAAATAAGTCTACATTTTTAGATAGGCGAATATTTATTTTCTGGATTGAATAGTAGCCTAATTATTTATAAAGTAGAAAAAATATTTTTTCCTGCTATTTCAACTACCAAAACTAAACTTAGTTCAGTTAAAATTGACTTATTTTTCGACCAAAGCCCTTAATAAAATCATAAATAAATGTTAAGCGTAGGTTTAATAGTCGCATATTCTTTAAAAAAACGTAAATTTTGTGGACTGTATTTACAACCGATTCAAATAAACAGATTCAATTCATGAAGCTCACTTACTTTCTCCTATTTTTTAGTTTTCTTTTTTCGACTATTATCACTGCACAAACCCCTGTTAAATGGGATTTCGCTGCTAAAAAAATACAAGACACAGAATATGAAATCACGTTCACCGCAACAGTAGCCCCAGGATGGAGTATTTACTCTCAATATACCGACCCTAGTGGCCCTGTTCCTACAGCTTTTGGTTTTGATGAAAATGCAAATCTTGAATTTATTGGAAAACCAGTTGAAACAGGAAAGAAGAAAGAAGCGTTTGATGATTTATTCGGTGTGAATGTAATTAAGTTTAGCGGAGTAGTGACCTTTACACAAAAAGTGAAGGTAAAAAGTGGGAATAACACCGTAAAAGGATATTTAGAGTTTATGTCTTGTGATGATGAAAAATGTTTGCCACCGAAAGAAGTGGATTTCAATATTACTTTAGAATAGTTGCAAGAATTGAAAGAAGGAGGATTATGATGTAAAATCAAGATAAATAGCTGATTCATTCCTGTTTTTCTTCCTTTCAATCAGAATTGTAATCCGACGGACAATTCAATTTAAACTAAATTAGTTTTTAAGAGATAGATATACTATGGGCAACTTACACACACGTATGTTGCCTATTTATTTTCTGTAGTTCCAAGCGCTGCTTGGAAGAAACCTAGTTAATAAAAAACACCAAGCGGAGCTTGGCATTACAGAAACAAAGCCCATAAAAAATAGATTGTGATGAGATTCCTAACCTTTTTTGTCGTATTAATTAGCACTTCCTTTGCTGCTTTTGGTCAAATTTTAGAGCCTGTCAAATGGACAATGGAACAAAAGCATGTTGCTGGAGACGAATTTGAATTGGTTTTTACCGCTAAAATTGAAGATGGCTGGAAAGTCTACTCTCAATATTTAGAATCCGATGATGGCCCAATTAGAACTAGTTTTAATTTTGATAAAGGTGACCATTTTGAATTAATTGGTAAAACAGAAGAGGCAGAAACAAATCGGAAAAAAGTCTTCGATGAGGTGTTTAAAATGAATCTGATTACTTTTAAAAAGGAAGGCGTATTTACGCAGAAGGTTAAAGTAAAGGATTACACAAAACCGATTGTCGGTTATTTAGAATTTATGTGTTGTGATGCGACCCGTTGTTTACCTCCTTCAGAAGTGGATTTTGATTTTGCTTTGAAAGCAGTTGGTGCAACTGAAGTAACTAAAGAGGAGGCGGTAATTGTTGACCAAACTGAATCGAAATCAGCCATTACTGAACCTGCGGTTGAAACATCTAAGCCAGATAATAATTCGCCTAAGATTGTTTTATCACCTGCTGAATCTACTGAAAACGTTGAGGAATCCGCTAATGAAACAAGTACCAACTTATCTACAAACACGACAATAGCAGCAGCGCCTGATAGAGAACAAGGGGGCATGTTAAACCCAGCTACTTGGTCAGGGTCGGTAGAAAAGATAAATGATACGGAATACAAACTAACATTCAATGCGGATTTGCAGGAAGGTTGGTATACTTACTCTCAATTTACAGACCCAGATGGCCCGATTCCAACTACTTTTTATTATACAGAAGGCGGTCATTATGAATTAGTAGGCAAAGCAGAAGAAATTGGTAAACTTAAAAAAGCACCAGAACCAGCGTTTGGACCAGAAGTTACTGTGACAAAATTTGTTGGTAATAAAGCCACTTTTGTACAAACGGTAAAAGTGACAGATGCGGCAACACCGATAGCAGGAGAGTTAGAATTTATGGCTTGTGATAATGAAATGTGTACACCGCCAACCGCTGTATTTTTTAAATTTGTACCAGCAACCTTAACGGCTTTAGTGGGAGATGATGCAGTAGGAGGCGGAAATATAGCAGCTAATAATACAAATACAATCCTTGCACCAGAAAGCGATAAAGTTTTTCAAGAATGTGGCACGCCAACTATTGAAGCAGGAAAGAGTTTATGGAATATTTTTGTCTTAGGATTTTTTGGTGGACTTCTGGCTTTATTGACGCCTTGTGTTTTTCCAATGATTCCTTTAACCGTAAGTTTCTTTACCAAAGGAAGCCAAACCAAAGCTAAAGGTTTTGCGAATGCTTCTTTATATGGATTTTTCATTTTGGCAGTTTATTTATTATTAAGCGTCCCTTTTCACTTAATGGATTCGATTAATCCCGATATTCTGAATGAAATTTCTACCAATGTTGGTTTGAATATTTTCTTCTTTGTGGTCTTTATGTTCTTCGCAGGGTCATTTTTCGGTTACTACGAATTGACTTTACCTGATAAATGGGTGAATAGTTCTAGTTCTGCCGAAGGTGCAGGAGGACTTTTGGGTATTTTCTTTATGGCATTGACTTTAGCATTGGTTTCTTTCTCTTGTACAGGGCCAATTTTAGGGTCACTCTTAGCAGGGGCTTTAACTTCTGATGGTGGTGCTTGGCAATTGACCGCTGGGATGGGTGGATTTGGATTTGCTTTAGCCTTACCTTTTACCGTTTTTGCTGCTTTTCCTACACTAATGAATGCCCTGCCAAAATCTGGGGGTTGGTTGAATTCAGTGAAAGTAGTCCTTGGATTTTTAGAAGTCGCTGCGGCCTTTAAATTTTTGTCAAATGCAGATTTAGTATCGCACTGGGGTTTATTAAAAGTAGAGCCATTATTACTAATATGGATTGCTACCTTTGTTGGTTTAGGCTTATACCTTTTCGGTAAAATTAAATTTCCACATGATTCACCGATTAAAAAATTGAACCCCTTAAGAATTGGTTTAGGCGTTGCTTCGATTGCTTTTGCTGGGTATATGGTAACAGGATTGATGTATAATAAGGAAGTAAAGGCCTTAAATTCTTTAAGTTTATTAAGTGGTTTCGCACCACCTGCTTGTTATAGTATTTTATATCCTTGTGATTGCCCACAAAATCTAAGTTGTGTCAAAGATTATGAGGCTGGCATTGAATTGGCACAAAAAGTAGATAAACCCATTTTATTAGACTTTACAGGATATGCTTGTGTGAATTGTAGAAAGATGGAAGAAAATGTTTGGCCGATTGATAAAGTGTATGAGCAATTAAAAGAAGAATATATTTTGGTCTCTTTATATGTAGATGATAGAACTGAATTACCCGAATCAGAAAAGATAGAGGTAAAAAGAGCCAATGGGACGGCTAGAACATTAAGAAGTATTGGTAATAAATGGGCGCATTTTCAAGCAGAACGTTTCCAAATAAATACTCAACCTTATTATGTATTATTATCACCTGATGGCAAAACGGTTTTGAATAAGCCTGTTGGATATACGCCTGATGATGAGGATTATGCAGAGTTTTTGCGTTGTGGAATAGAATCTTATCAGAAATTGAAACAGGAGAAAAATGCTATAGGCATGAAGTAGGGGAGAAATGAGAGCCTTACTAAGAATTAACAGAATGTCGTTAAATTAAAGGGCATTCAAACTATATAAAAACGACTAATTGAAAAAGCTGCTCATTTATGAGTGGCTTTTTTATTAGGGAGCTATTTCGTTTAGAACTAAATTATGCGGATTGCCTTCTTGAAAAACGCTTGGAGGTCTTGAAGACGCTCCAAGGTTTTTATTGGTAGACCTTGGAGCGTCTTCAAGACCTCCAAGCGTCTCTTAACCTAACAAAATACGAAATCATAAAAAAACTATTTCTTGATAGAAAAAGGTTAAATAGGGAATCATTTTGCCGTTCTATATTGTTGCTATCTATAAATTATTCACCTTCAAATCTCTTATCATGGGCAAAGTTTACGAAAAAATCACCCCTCACTTAAAAACCTTTATTGAAAAGCAAAAAATGTTCTTTGTAAGTACAGCGCCACTTTCACAAGATGGTTTAGTGAATGTCTCTCCAAAAGGATTAGATTCATTGCGTATCCTAGATGAAACGACCGTTGCTTATCTTGACATAACGGGAAGTGGGGCAGAGACTATTGCACACTTGAAAGAAAACCAAAGAATTACTTTTTTATTTTGCGCTTTTGATGGCCCACCCAAATTAGTTCGACTATATGGGAAAGGGGAAGTTTTTGAAAGAGAAACGGCTGGTTTTGAAGCAATGAAATCACTTTTTCCTGAATATGTGAGCGCTCGTTCCATTATCAAAGTTAAGTTGCATAGAGTTTCAGACGCTTGTGGTTATACAGTGCCTTTATATGACTTTAAAGAAGATAGAGATACGATGAAAAAATGGGTGGATAATAAAGGCGTGGATGCTTTGGTTGAATATCGGGAGCTTAAAAATAAAGTGAGCTTGGATGGTTTGCCTGCTTTTAATAATAAATAGTGGATAAAAAAGAAACGATTGTAAAAATTGTGTGATTGTAAGATTGTGGGACGTAAACAATCTTACAATCAAAATATAAGAAGTTAAGATGTTTTTTTCCGACTTTTTATACAAATAAAAAGGTAATTTTCAAGTCATTTGAAAACTACCTTTTTGTTTAGGAACGATTAGGTGCTATTATAAATTAAGCGACCGCCGCTACAGATTTAAAAATCAACTGTTTCCGTTCTGGACCAGTTGAAACCATCGTAATTGGTGTTCCTAATAAATCTTCTAATTTATCAATATATGTTTTTGCGTTGACAGGTAAATCCCCAAATTCTTTTACTTCCGTCAAATTCGTTTTCCAACCTGGATGAGATTGATAAACTGGCGTGATGTCATAACCACATAAATCATAAGGCAAATCTTCGGATGCTTTGCCATCCAATTGATATGCATTACATAAATCTAGGGTGTCTAATTTATCGAGTACATCAATTTTAGTTAAGGCTATTTGCGTTACGCCATTTAACATAATGGTATAGCGCAATTGAGGTAAATCTATCCAGCCACAACGTCTTGGTCTTCCTGTAGTCGCTCCGAATTCTTGCCCTTCTTTTCGTAAGAACGCCCCATTTTCATCAAATAATTCTGTTGGGAATGGACCGCCACCTACTCTAGTACAGTAAGCTTTAGTGATACCGATGACTTCTCCAATTTTACTTGGCGCAATTCCCAAACCCGTACAAACACCCGCAGTAATGGTATTAGAAGAGGTCACAAAAGGGTAAGTCCCAAAATCTATATCTAACATCGAGCCTTGTGCGCCTTCCGCTAAGATTTTTTTGCCTGCTTTAATGGCTTTATTAATATAGTATTCCCCGTCTACAAAAACTAAAGATTTTAAAGTTTTCAAACTTGCAAACCATTGAGCTTCTTCGGCTTTTAAATCAAAATCTATAGCAGGATACTGTTTTAATAAACCTAAATGCTTTTCCTTTAGGGCAGTATACCTACTCATAAAGTCAGGTCGTTCAATATCTCCTACTCTTAGGCCATTTCTGCCTGTTTTGTCCATATAAGTAGGACCAATTCCCTTTAAGGTAGAACCGATTTTCTGGTCACCTTTACTGGCCTCTTTAGCAGCATCTAAATAGCGATGCGTTGGTAAAATTAAATGGGCTTTCCTAGCAACTAATAATCGACCTTCATAATCGACGGATGCAGCTATCAAGTTATTAATTTCTTTTTCTAAAGTAATTGGGTCGATGACTACACCGTTACCAATGACATTAATTAATTGTTGGCGAAAGATACCAGAAGGTACCGTATGAAGGACAAATTTTTTGCCATCAAACTTTAAAGTATGCCCTGCGTTTGGGCCACCTTGAAATCGCGCTACAATATCATAGTCTTTAGCCAATACATCTACAATTTTTCCCTTTCCTTCATCTCCCCATTGTAGGCCAAGAATTACATCAACTGCCATTTAAATTTATTTTTGATTAATAAAGTAATGATAAAGCCAATGAAAAAGGAGTACTACCATTTTTGAGTACGCTCTTATTGATTAGCCTTTTAAGTGGTCGGACAAGATTGTTGTATTGTTAAAATTGTTTTATTGTTATCGGAACGTATTTCCACACAACAATATAGCAATAAAACAATTTAACAATTATTATCCAAATAAATATGTCCGAGTACTTACCGTCTCTTAGGTATTAAAAAGACAGGTAAAATTACAATAAACATCGGGTTAATTGAAATAAAAAAACCTAATCACTCGAAATAGCCATTGCAAAAAATAAGTATTACTAGGTAATAAATTATTTTTTGGTTCTATTTCGATTGATTAGGTTTGTAAAGTTATTTGAAATTATTGCGAAATTCAAAGCGTTTCAGAATTTATTAGGCTGATTTCAACAATAATGTTCAATTGATACTTTATTTATTACAAGAGACAGGTAGTTATGATTCAATTATAGGGTCATTTGCAAAGATAAATCGTCCACTGCATTTTCTACAGAAGGACTAATGACAAAAACAGCCGATAATTTAGTAATATCTAAAATTCTTTGGATGCGCTTAGATACATTAGCTAAGACTAAAGCGCCTCCTTTCTTTTTTGTTTTAGAAAATAAGGACAATAAAAAATTCAAGCCAATACTATTGACTAAATTCATAGGCCCTAAATCTACGACAAATTCATTAGCTCCTTGGTCTATTTTTTGTTGAAGTTCTTTTAAAATTTGGCGGTTTTGCCATTCATCTAGAAGAGAATTAATGGAAAGTACTTGCACAGTGTTGCGCTCAGTGATAGAGTAGCTCACATTCATGGGATAATCGGTTTTAGTTAATAATTTTTGGATATAAATAGATTGTTCCCTACAAATTAAAGCCGATATTTTTACATATCAAAATTTTTAGGAAAGAAATGTAAGCTATTTTCCTTATTTATTTTTAATCAATTTATAAGTGCTTGATAAACAGGTAAGAAGATTTTAAGCGGAAATTTTAAATTTATCTAATTAGTTAACAGTAGTTTATATATTAAAATTTTATCAATTGATTTGTTTTGCAGTTTTAGGGCAAGCGCCGTCGCATTGCCCATAGAGATTTAGCGAATGATGGGTTACTTTAAATTTAAGTAATTCGCCCATCATCGTCTTAATTTGCTGAATTCTTGGGTCACAAAATTCCAATACTTTTCCACAATCGACACAGATCAAATGGTCATGTTGTTTGTAGCCATAAGATTTTTCGTATTGCGCTAAGTTCTTACCAAACTGGTGTTTTTTTACTAAATCACAAGTCACCAATAATTCCAAGGTATTATAGACCGTAGCTCGGCTGACTCGATAATTTTGGTTTTTCATATGAATATATAACGCCTCTGCATCGAAGTGATCATCCCGACTATAGATTTCTTCTAGAATAGCAAATCGCTCTGGTGTCTTTCTTAGATTATTGGTTTCTAGATGAGCAGAGAAGATGTTCAATACCTCCTTTACGATTCGTTCTTTATTAGCATATTCTGGCATGGTCCTTTTACATTTTGTGGCATCAATATTTGTTGCAACTAATTTAGTACAAATTTTTTACTTAAATTTTTAACAAATATACACAACTGGTGGTTCATAAGCTTATATACTAATAAGTAAAGAAAAGTTCAATATATTTTATATGGTAGATATCTGGCGGTATTTTCAAAATTTATTTCAAGAAGTAGAACAAAATTCTAAAACACAACCTGTTTTGCATGACCCCATTATACGTAGTACGGAAGCGTTAGCGGCTTATGAAAAATGGAAAGGATTCATGGTGAAAAAGAAATTAATGAGCTGGTTAGAAACGGAATATGCTAATTTTCTGAAAGACGGGCAACCCATTGATGAAAACCTGCTATTCCTTAATACGGTTTCGAGTAAAGGCTTTGCTATTCGTTTTTCAGAACTAAGATATAATGCGACACAAGCAAATCAACTTTTTGATTATCTAAAGGAAAAAATACTTGCTTTAAATTATAAAGTTTATAGCGCTGATATTAGAACCTATACAAAAGGAGAAATCATTGAATCGTTAGCCCAATATTACCTAAAACCTTCTTTAAAAAATAGGCTCAATGGGCCTCCCTTTAATCAAGAGTTCGGTAATATTAGTATTGAATTAATTTGCCAGAATGATTTACCGACCCTATTAAAATTTAGCGCTACGGTATATAATGACCGTTCTTACCAACCACCTAAACATTTTGGCGCTTTAATGCGTCATTTATTGAATTGATGAAAAAACGCTTGCAAATAAAAAATCCGTTGGGCACATTTATTTTGCCCAACGGATTTTGCCTAATAAAATAAGGCTTATCTTTCTTACGAATCAGCTACTAATTTTTCTTCTTCGTCTTAATCGTACCAATTTTCTTCTTACCAGAAGTGGTAGAAGGACTTGTTGGTTTGGCAGGAGTAGACTTAGTCGTAGTTGAAGGCGTTCTAGTCGGTATTTTATTAGTCGAAGGACTAGATGGTGTTTTAGTTGTCGATGGCGTTTTTGTAGTTGATGGTGCCTTGGTCGTCGAAGGTGTTGACGGCTTGGTAGTTGGCTTCGTATTCGTATTAGACTTTGAAGGAGCCGTTTTAGTCGTCGTACTAGCTTTATATTGTCCATTATTAACAACCGTCTTAATCAAAGTCCCCGTTGCAATTTGGTCTGTTAATTTCATGCTATTCAACAAAGAAATCTCTTCTAATCGGTCATTTGGCATATTAAAGTACCTCAATACTTGGTCTAAAGTACCTGCTCGACGAACTTCTTCTATCTTAATTTCATCCGCTGCTCGATTAATTTTAGAAGGGTCTCTCAACTCGTCAAATCGAGTCATGGTATATTCAAAAGTACGTTGATAATTTGGGAAATCAGCTGAAGCTGCAACGCCATGAATATTATAAATCAAGTCTCCATATTGAATGGCATAAGACAAAATTCTTATGGTCGCTCCAGTTTGTTCGTTCTTCTGGTCCGCAGTTTGAGTGACAGCATTATAGCCATTAACTTTTACGTTTTTAGTACTAATAACCTGCAATTTTTGCTGTTCATTAAACTCCGCAAAAGGGGCTTGTAAATCTCCCTTTCCTGCCATTAAGACCATCATCGCCTTTCCATCTTTATCCGCCATTTGGAATTGTTGTGGCGAATTAGCGGTTCTCCATTCTCGTGGTACTGGAAATTTGAATCTTAAACCAGGATGGTAAAAGAAATCATCTTCCACATAACCTTGTTGTGGGTCTTCGCCATACATTAAGCCATCAATCATTCTCAAGTAAGAATTTCTTCCAACTTTTGGATTCGTTAAACCCATTTCTGCTTGGGCTTTCGTAGACATCTCTTTTACTTTTTGGTATCTATCTAACGGGTCGGGGTGCGTAGATTGAAAAGTAGGTATATTCACACCAGCTTTTTCTCTCATTCTATTAAGTGTGAAGAAAAAGTTAGCCATTTTGTTAGCATCATACCCAATTTCTGTTGAATACTCTACCCCTAATTTATCAGATTCAGATTCATGGTTTCGACCATATTTTAAATTAAGTAAGCCTATTGCTTGACTTAATTCTTGCGCACCTTCTCCCTTTGTAAGAATGACCCCTCCAATTAGACCAATCTGTGAAAGAATTTGAGTTGTTTGTTGTCTAACCCCATGTTTAGCGGTGATATGTCCAATTTCATGGCCTAACACACCCGCAAATTCTGCTTCGTTTGAAAAATGAGCTAAAATGCCTCTTGTAAAATAAACAAATCCTCCAGGGACGGCAAAAGCATTTATTACAGGAGAATCGACTACTTTAAATTCGTAAGGTAAATTAGGTCGATGTGAAATTTTAGCCATTTCTTTTCCTTTTTCTTCAATAAATGCCTGTATCTCTGGATCATCATATAAGCCCATACTGGCAACGATGCTCGGGTCATACTGTTTACCCATCTGAATTTCTTTTTCCTCTGACATAAGCGAAAGTTCCTTTTTACCCGAAACAGGATTAACGGCACAGGAATACATACAATAGGAGAAAGCAACGATTAATAAGCTCCTGAAAATTAAACGATGTCGTTTCATTTTATAAAATTTTAATGTTTTATTATTTGTAAGAATATAGCACTCGATGGTTCATCGATGCTCTAATCTAAAAACGAATGCGGGCATAGCATTCTTATAAGTTTAGACTTTACTTAACTCAATAAGCCACAATTTTTTATAAATGTAGGAAAATTTTAAATTTTATTTAGGAAAGCGAACAGAAGATTGACCAATAAATCTTATTTGGAGCGTCTAATTTTTTTAACAAAAGTATGCACTTGATGATTTATTTGGTATCTATGGTAGAGAAAAGTTCCAACTAAAACTAAGATGCCTAAGCCTAAAGTTGTCAATCGAATTTGCTCAAAAATAGCGGTATACATTGGCGAAAAAGGGCGAATCGATATCACCTCAATAGCGGTAATAATAGCCGTCCCTAGAAAAAGGACAATACTAACCGCTCTAGCAATTTTGATATAATTAGGTTGAGCACGATTCAGACATTTTTTTAAAAACAAAATGGACAAGCCGTGATAAGGGGCAATTTTAATTAATTCTTTTAAAATATGGATGGCTGCATCATATTCAAGTAGGTTAAAATGAGCCGCTGCTTTTTGATAAAGGCATTTGAAATAAATATCTTCTCCTTTATAAAACTGAATATTATGCTCAATAGATAACTGAATGATTTGCTGGGCAGTCGTGATCTGCTTGGCATAAGCACCTACTTCAAATAAAGCGTTCGTATAATCAACTAAAATATCAAAATACCATTCAAAGTTAAGGTGGCTTATCTCTGATTTTTTAGCCTCATAAAATCGAATAATCGTATGGTACTCACTTCCATCAATCTCCTTAAAGTCCCGATACAATTTAGTGGATGTTGATAAAGTGCGCATAAATAGTAGTTGTGTTAAAAATAGAAACTCGCTATGAAAACGGTCTATTTTAATAGATTGTTTTTAAGTTCTTAAATATTCGATTTAAAGTCAAGATAAATGACAAAAAAATGAATTTAAGGAAGGAATGGAACTTTATTTAGCGAAAGTGTTGTTTGTCTAAAATAGGAAGTGTAAATTTGCACCGCTAATATAGCAATGGCTTCGTAGTTCAATTGGATAGAATATCAGACCCGCCCGCCTGACGGCAGTCGGGCAGGTTTCGGCTCTGAGGGTTGCAGGTTCGAGCCCAAAATTGTAAAAATGATATTTGTTTACGTATTATATAGTCAACAATTTAATCGTTTGTATATTGGCATGACTAATAATCTGGATAGAAGGTTATTAGAACATAATACAGGAAAAAATAAATCTACTAAAGCTTATCTTCCTTGGGTAAAAATTCATACCGAAGAATTTGAGGATAGATTAAGTGCTCGTAAAAGAGAAAAATATTTAAAAACTTTTCGGGGTAGAACATTAATTAGAGAAAAATATCTCTTGTTGGAATAAAAGATAAATGTATCTTTACAATTATATAATGGCTTCGTAGTTCAATTGGATAGAATATCAGATTTCGGCTCTGAGGGTTGCAGGTTCGAGTCCTGCCGAGGTCACTAATAAGAAATTAAAGCTCTATAAATCAACGATTTATGGGGCTTTTTTAATTTTGGGGTAAACATAGGTAAAACAGACTTCTCTGTACATTCCCTTACCTTTTTTTGCGCTTTACTGCTAGAGTCTAGCAGGAGTCACTACTTCTAATTACTTCGTTTTACTTTTTCCTTTCTTTTATTGCTAATTAAATTCCACACAAGACTAAATCTTGACTTTGTTCAGGACTAATATATTTTGATACTTCCATTGTAAATCGGAAGTGTCCTAGCAATCCTTTGTCTAAATCTAATTTATTAACCACATTCCATAATTCAAAACCGTAAACATCAATGAATGATAAACCCATTCTTCATTCCGAAGATGTGTTTGATGATTCCTATGAGGAGTTTCAGCAATCTTCACTGTTTAACAAATTGAGCAGGCGTTATATTTACTTTCCATTTTAATAGACTAAAGAGTATTAAAAAATTGGTGCTACTTGGCAATTTGAAACTTCCTATATTGAATATCATTTATTATTTCAGTTCAAGAAGAACTAATAGAAACACTCAAATCCTCTTAGACCAAATCAGTCTTAAATCATTCATAGCTTCCATGCCAAAATTGGGAAAAAACCGAAAAGACAGCAAAATAATTTCTTGTATTAAGTCCAACTTTTCTCTATTTCTTGGAATACTATCTAAAGCAAAATTTAAAACCTGTTGACTTAACAGGTTCTTTCTCTGAAGTAATAAACCCGTTTGGGTATAAATATGCTTTACTAAATCAATTGCTTTATTAACGCCATTATTGTCAAAACTAATTTGCACGGATAATTGCTTTATACCATTAAGGTAACCATTGGGTTTATTTAATAAATACTTTTCTAACTCTTTAATTAAAACAGAGTGATTTACAGTAACTCCTTGATAATTAGCTTTAAGTAGATAAGGTAAAATCTTGTCATTGAACTCAGAAGGCTTAACATTTTCCAAAAAGAATTCAGAGCTATTATAACTACTTTCTTGACCTAAATAACCAATTAAAGACAAATCATCAGTAACTAAACAAGTGTTCTCTCTTTTTGCTAAAAAGAAAGTATCTAGATAAAAATCAAAATATGGTAGCTTAGGTTCTTTTCCTTGCTTTAATCTAAGTTGTTGCACCAAATCTATTTTTTCTCTAACAGGCCTTGTAATACATTGATTTCGCAACCATTCTGCTAATCTTTGCAAATAATCAATTCGTTTTTGCTTAAAATTTTTAGGGTAAAATGTTGGATTGACTGATTCAGCAGTAATTTTTAAGGCAATATTGGATGAACGTGAATATTTTACTTGTAGTAATTCCTCCTCCACGATTTCTATGGCAAATTGAGAAATCATAAATAGTTTCTCAAATCTAATTTTATAAGTATCATAGAGGTCAAAAAATAATGCAATAGTACTGAAATCTAACAAAAAAATAGCTTCCTTACTAAAGCTACGATTCTGAAAATGAAATTTTGGAATAATATTAAGACCTTTACCACCAGAATTTGTTAACTGAAAATAAATGTCGAGCGGAAAACTCCCCAACGTCATAACTAATTGAGAGAAGGCTATTTCTCTTTTTTGATACCTATCAAATATATCCTCTTTAATAATTTCTTGCTGACTACCGATTGGGCCTAATACTTTTTTAGCTTGTCTATTAAATTCTTGGCTACCCACGTAAAGTTGGACTAAATTAGCGAAAAGAGTTAACTTAGGGGCAAAAAAGCGCCTTATGAGTATATTAAAAAAGATACGAAATATTTTCACCCTTCAAGCAAAGACAGTACGAGAAAT
>Ga0208544_10000224_pt1 | contig 46955 bp, 29 predicted proteins | sample DEB08_DNA_9_FD_184526 | JGI IMG/M metagenome (GOLD analysis project Ga0208544, IMG submission 184526) | Aqueous microbial communities from the Delaware River and Bay under freshwater to marine salinity gradient to study organic matter... | ecosystem: Environmental > Aquatic > Marine > Coastal ... | reverse complement strand
TGTGAAAAATTCCCAAAATTACCTTTTACCTCCTTTTTCTATAATAATAGCCCTGCTTTTCTTAATTTTATTTTTATCCTTTTTTTTAAGCGAACCTAGCGTTATCTTAAATGATTTACAAAAAAGACTGGATAAATTTCCTTCAACAACTAGAGTCTCGATTCGGTAACTCTTGATTCTACTTTAACTAATACCGAATATCAAAACCATTTATTTCAATCTAATCACAAACGAGACAAAAATTTAGAGGATATTGAATTGTATCACCTATTAATGGATTTTACTTCAATAATTTCAGACTAATTTAAATACATTACTTACTTTCTTTCTGGCTAGAAAGTTTAATTTTTTTCTTACAATCCCCACTTCTTATGCTTCACCTTCACCGCATAATCCAAAGGCAATAAAGCCGCGACTCGAAAACTAGCCCAATAGCCTGCTTCCTCCACTTCTGTCGGATTTAAAATAGAGCCAAATTTGTTGACTACGATTCTGCCATGTTTAGACCATAAATAAGATCGTGGAAGATTATTAGTGGTTTGTTTAAAATTACCAACTCTTCCAGCCATAGTAGCCCCTGCGTTTTTTCGTATGCCTTGGTTAATTTTAAGTTGATTATTCGTAATAGTTAAGATTCGATTGATAGAGATTTCGTATTTACCTTTCCGAAATTCCGTTATTAATAAAGAATCCGCAGCAATGGGTTCATAATTGATAAATTCTTCATTTTTACTAAATAAAGAATAGCCTACTTCATACCTATTTGTTATTCCATTTTGCTGAACTAAATTAGCAAAAAAATGTCTACTGGATTGTTCATAAACCTTATGACGGTTTCGTTTATATTTAGCGATTTCTTTTTTACTACCTCCTAATTCTTCAAAAAACACTTTCCCAAAATAGACTAAATCCCCTTCTTTATAAGACTTATAATCTTCTAAAAAAAACTGTACTTGATAGCCCAATACTTTATTTTCAATAATTAGTGACGTTTTTGATTCCGCAATTAACTTGCCTTTATCTTGCTTAAATAATAAGGCTTCTGGGTTAAGAATATGGATTAGTGCTTTGTCATAATCTTCGCCTAAAAATTCTGATTTGAAGCGTTTTAACCAACGAGACCGAACTCTCGGTTTTGCTTTTTCTACTACCACTGCTTCTTCTAAGACTAAACCACTTGGTGTTAGAAAAATAGTATCGGCTAAATTGGCTAAATCCTTGACCGCAAGCGAATTTAATTCATAATTTAAATGAGAAAAAACTAGTAAGAGGTCATGGGAAACTGCTGTTTTTAATTCAAATTGACCCTGTTTGTCTGTAATAGAACCCGTAGAACTATTGTCTAAAAAAACGAAAACATCTGTAATTACTTGGCGGCTTTCTTCATCCGCAACAATGGCTTTGATGGTTTGCGCATTGACAAGAGTAGTCGTTAGTAATAAAAAACTGATTAACCAAATTAAGGTATTTATCTTTTTCATTAGTTTTTAAATTCTGAAAATTTTTATAATGACAAACCGTAAACCGATTAAAATCTATTTTACAATAATCTTTGAGTGGGCGACAACAGGTAATCGAGTCTTACTAATCCCCTCCACAATTATATCATAAACACCCGTTCTATCGGAAGTATAAAATTCAATATAAGCTTCTCCTGATTCATTAAATTGAATAGTTGGTTCCCAATGTAAAGTAACTCTATTATCTGCTTTTCCGTTTTCTCGATTGGTTATATTATACGTTGGTATATAAAATTCTCTAGCGGCATCATATCCTTTAAAGGAGAAATTTTTAATGCCCTCGATTTCTTTTTCCTTTTTTTCTTGGTCTTGCGGTGATTTTAAATAAATCATCACTAAACCATTACTCCCTACTTCTCCAAATACACTCAATTTGTTAAGGCTACGGACTACATCAATAAAAGCAATATTAGCAGGATTAATGGAAGTAGCATATTCATCAGACACTAAAGCACCGTTAACCATGAATTTAGCATTATTAGAAATCGTAACATTTTTACTTAACCCAGTTTGCCGACCACGAATAATAACGCCTCCATTATCTATTTTCAAACCTGGTGCTCTTTGTAGAATAGCAAAAATATTATTATGCGCATTTGGGGCTATCACTTCGTCCATTCTTATCCTAGTATCTGGCCTTTTATACAACATGCCATCCTCATAATATTCAACGACTTTATCAATTTTTTTAGCAGTTACCGAAATGGAATCCAACTCAATTGACCATTCATCTATTTCATTATAAGCTACATCATTTTTATATTGGATATTTTCTAAATTAGATAATCCGTGTACCGTTGTTTTTTTACTATTCGCCAAGAAGTGAATATGCCTATCTTTTTTGTTAATCGGGACAGGCAATTTATTAACTAGCTCGATATTAATAGCTCTATCTCCTTTTAGCGCCAAGCTCCCTTTTTTTACTTTCTGCTGTTTTTTATTTAAGGTAGCTGCTTGCAAAACCATATCCGTGCCATTCATAACCTCTAAATTATCAATTAAAAATTCGCCCATTTCATCCGTTTCAAAAGGAACGAATGCCAAACTAGCAGATAGTTCTGATAAATAGCCTACTGCTTTTACTGGTTCATTATCCTTGTTCTTTTTAGTGATTTTCCCCGTAAGAGATAGACTTTGTTCTGGCGCATAAACCATTTCCTTAGTCGGTTCTTTTAATGCATTCTGCCAACTAAAACGTCGCCAACCTTGGGTCATTAATAATAAATCCAACGCTTGTTTAGTGGCTAATTTGGTATCTTTAAAATAAGCCATAGGGTTTTTGATGACTCCTTTTATATCCCCAGATAATAATAAATAACTCTGAATATTATCTTTATTAAAATTAGCGACTTCTAATGATTTATCAACTACACTTAAAGATAAATCAGCGGCAATCGTTTCTCCTTCATCATCGTAAATATCTAATTGTACTTGTACTTTCTCTCTTTTTCCATAAGTGGTTTGATTGGCGGTTATATCTACATTAAAATTATTAATGCCATCGTGGTTAAACACCAATCTTTCTGCTCTAGGTTGTCTCAATTTATCAAATAAAGTAAATTGTAAAATGCCCGAAGGTATTTCCGTTATAGCTATTTCAAAATTTATCCTTGCTTGCGGAGTTAGTTCTTCCTCAAAAAAAACTTGTCCCATTCCTTGTCCTATAAGATAGCCTCCATCTAAAATAGTGGGGTTATTAGTTGATATTTGCAGCTGAATATTATCTTCGGCTGTGTTATCCACCTTTATTACAATTCCTTCTGATAAAGCAGCAGGCAGGGTTTCTTTAAATTTTTCCCCATCATATAAACCTTCAAAAGTATAATCTTTGCCTACTTCTGGTTTTAAAGAAAATTCCCCAAACCCATTTTCATTAGTTGTAACATCGGCTATAATTGCTCCTTTTTCATTGATTAATTTCCCTGTTAAATTCATGCCTTCCCCAAAAGTATTCGTCGCTTTGATAGCTACTTTAGAAGTCAATCCTTGCACTAAATCTCCACCTTCTGGAAAAAACTGAATAGCCGTAGCCAATTTTCTAGTATTGGATACTTCGGCTAAGTTATTCACCCCATGGATATAAATCGCTTTTCTAAAAAAGAAATCCGTGTCAAAATTCTTCATGTACTGTGTATAGGCACGCAGTACATAATTGCCACCTTTATATTTACTAGTTATCTTGAAATCGCCTAAACCTTGTCCTCCTTTGATAGCGATGGTTTTAGTTGTAATAATGGTTTGGTCTGGGCCAATTAAATCGACATAAGCTATTTTACTTTTTGTTTTTCGTTGAGATAAATTTTGATTGGTTAAATATACTTTGAAAAATATATCTCCGCCACCTGTGTAATAAGCTCTATCCGTATGCAGGTATATCTTTTCGTAGTCACTATGTGATTCAATTGCCTCTGAAATCATTTTTAGGGAAGGAGCAAATTGTCCCAACAAAAAATGTGGTAAAATAAGGAGTAGGCTAATCAATACGTTTTTCATAACATTGGTTTTTAGTAAAAGAAACTTCTACATAAGGCAGATGCATAAAATCTTAAAAAAAATCGAACTATCCCAATCTTTTTTCGATTTTAATCATCATACCTACAATAATCTGGATTAATTAACCTTTCATCCATGATTTTTACAACTTGATATAAATAATAGGGTCATTTTCTATAGCTATTCCTAATATTGTGTGGTAGATACAAAAACCAAAGTTCATTATTTAAATGTTGAATTTGATGTACCTTTGTAGAGAATTGATGTGAGCTTTTAAACGATACACATTCAATCGTTCTTATTTGGTTTTTGGAATCAAAGAAATCGCCGAAAAAAATGTTATTACAGATGTTACGAAAAACAACTCTTCTAATGCTTTGTGCATTAACCCTATCATGTAGTGCTTTTGCGCAAGAAGCTTGGTCTTTACAAAAATGTATTAGCCACGCCAAGCAAAATAATTTAAGTCTAAGACAATCTCAAATTGCTGTTTCGCAAGCGGAGTTGACCGAAAAAGGTAGTCGGATGGCAAGAATGCCAAGTCTAAATGCTTCTACGAATCTTGGCTTTCAATATGGTCGAAATATCGATCCTACAACCAATGATTTTGTCAATACTCGTATTGGTTTTAATAATTGGAGAGTAAATGCTGACGCGCCCATATATAACGGTGGTGCCATCAAGAATACAATCAAACAAAGTGAATTTGACTTAGAGGCGGCAAAGGAAGATGCAAATACGCAGTTTCAAAATATTGCGCTACAAATGGCTTCTGCTTATTTGAGTATCTTATTGGCAAAAGAACAAGTAACTATTGCGCAAAGAGCAATCAGCCAAACTCAAGAGCAATTATCTACAATTGATAAAAGAATCAATGCAGGAACTGTTCCTAAGGCTGATAGATTGGATATTCTGGCACAAATTGCTAGAAATGAACAAACATTAATCCAAGCAGAAAATTCGGTAGCCATTAATTATTTGACTTTGAAAAACATTTTAGAATTAGAGCCAGAATACGATTTAGAGATTATTATTCCCAATGAATTAATGCAAATACAGGAGAATGTAAATGTGACAGATTTACCGACTGTTTTTAATCAAGCAATGAATACACAAGCTTCTATTAAGGCGAGTGAAGCGAGAATGAAAAGTGCCGAATTAAGTGTGCCTATTGCCAAAGCCGACCTTCTACCTAGCGTTAGTGCGTTTGCTGGTTTAGATACAAGATTTTCAAATGCTTCTTTATTTCAAAGTGATCCTTATTTTGACCAATTAGATAATAATTTTGGACAGAATTTAGGTATACAAGTAAATATTCCTATCTATAATAAACATAGAGCTTCTATTAATATAGAACGAGCTAGATTAGATATCATTAATGCAGAAGTACAAAACAAACAAGCTAAACAGCAATTAAAAGCAGATGTACAAACAGCTATTGCCAATGCTAGAGCAGCGAAGTTAGAATTAGCAGCATCCGAAAGATCTTTAGAAGCAGCCAACGCAGCTTTTGATAATGCGCAAAAAAGATATGACTTAGGTGCTATCAATACTTTAGAATTAACGACTGCAAAAACTAATTTAGACACCGCAGCATTAAATGTAGCACGTGCGAAATACGACTATATTTTTAGATTAAAAATCATTGACTTCTATATGGGCAAAGATTTGAATCTAAATTAAAAAATGAGTAAAATCCTTAAATAACTCAATTTCCGAATAATGGTTTTATTGCTAAATTGTTATATTGTTAAAGCGCTAAATAGGTAAAGAATCAAAATTCTTTAGTTCCAGAAACAATATATACTCTGAACGGTCAAGTATTTTGATTTTAAATCCAAGATTTATGCTTGCAAAACGTTAGTTTTAACATTGATAATCAAATAGTTATATTTTTGTTAAGATTTTCTTAACAATTCACAAAACTTGACCGTTTCTAGTATAACCATAAAACAATTTAGCAATGCTTCTTACCTCGTAAATTGGATTAAAATAATTAAACCCGTAATGACAAAGCAGAAAAAAAAGAAAAGCAATAAACTGATTTATGGTCTGGTAGGACTAATTGCCTTATTACTGGTCGGTGCTATCTGGAAAGGTCAACAAAAACCTAAGGGGCTGGAAGTAGAAGTAGAAAAAGTTGAACGCCGAACTATCAAAGAAACAGTAGCAGCGAGTGGTAAAGTATTTCCAGAAGTAGAAGTCAAAATCAGTCCTGATGTTTCTGGAGAGATTGTAGAACTGTATATCGAAGAAGGGGACTCCGTTAAGTTAGGTCAGCTATTAGCTAAAATTGATCCTGATGCTATTCGTTCACAAGTAGATCGAGGTGCAGCAGCCGTCAATAATTCTAAGGCTAGGTTGGCTGGTTCTCGGGCAGATATCGAGCGTAATAAAGCAAATTTAGTACAAGCACAAGCACAATTGGAAGCTACTGAAGCGCAATTGTCGAACCAAAAATCAGTTCACGAAAGAAATATTGGTCTTTCTAAAGAAGGCGTTATTTCAGAGCAAGACTTTGAAACTTCTTTGTCTAACTTACAGCAATTACAAGCGAATGTTCGGTCTTTAAAGGCGAGTTTAGAATCTGCTAAAGCAAATTTAAAAGCAGCAGAACAATCCACTAAAGCGGCTACTTTCTCTGTAGCTAGTGACGAAGCGACCTTAAAGGAGTTAAGAACAAATCTAAAAAGAACCTCTTTATTTGCACCAATGGATGGTGTGGTGTCTTTATTATCGGTAGAGAAAGGAGAACGAGTAGTAGGTAGTAATATGATGGCAGGTACGGAAATGATGCGAGTGGCGAATATGTCTGCTATGGAAGTGCAGGTCGATGTAAGTGAAAGTGATATTCCTAAAGTAGCATTAGGCAATACCGTTGATGTAGAAGTAGATGCTTATTTAGATCGCAAATTCCAGGGTCGAGTAACAGAAATTGCCAATTCGGCTACTTCTGCAACTGGTGCAGCCGTTTCTTTAAATTCTGACCAAGTAACTAATTTTATTGTAAAGATCCGTTTAGATCCAAGTTCTTATACAGATTTGGTTTCTAAAAATAATCGGTATCCTTTCCGTCCAGGCATGTCTGCTTCCGTTGAAATTAATACAACGACAGCAGCAGATGTATTGAGTGTACCTATTCAAGCAGTAACGACTAGAGAAGAAGAAAAAGAAGGCAGTTCCTCTAGTGAGGATTTGATTAAAGAAGTCATCTTTGCAACGGTAGAAGGCTCAGATACGGTGAAAATGATAGCAGTCAAAACAGGTATCCAGGATGACACTTATATTCAAATCACTTCTGGTTTGGAAGGTTCAGAAGAAATAGTAGTTGGCCCTTATTCCGCAATTTCTAAAAAATTAGAAAGTGGTAAAGCCATTACTAAAAAAGAAGATAAGGATAAAAAAGAATTGGCGACCGTAGAATAATAAGTAGCTTGGGCTTCTAGCCCGAGTAGCTCTTGATTTTGCAGAAAACTAACATCTTAGAGATTTACTGAATACTGAAAATTTAGCAAATCTGTTCATCAACAAAACATCTTTTTCCGATTATACTTAATTTTGCCAAAATTTAAAGGCGAATGGTTTCGGAGAAAGATGTTTTTTTATGCACTTACTCCATTCTATTTACCATCAACAATCAATCATAAAAAATGGCTTTAAAAGAATCTAATATGTTGCCTTTGGGCACGAAAGCACCTGACTTTAATTTACCCGATACTATTTCTGGTAAGAATATGAGCTTCCAAGATGTCAAATCTGAAATGGCAACCGTGGTTATGTTTATTTGCAACCATTGTCCTTATGTGATTCACATCAATGAAGGATTGGTTGCTTTAGTAGAAGAGTACAAAGAATTAGGGGTTAATTTCGTGGCGATTAGTTCCAATGATGTGGAAAACTATCCACAAGATGCACCAGATAAAATGACTATTCATGCGCAAGAAGCAAACTATAATTTCCCATATTTATATGATGAATCACAGGAAGTAGCCAAAGCTTATGATGCCGCTTGTACGCCTGATTTTTACATTTTTAATGGAAGCGACCAATTGGTTTATCGAGGACAACTAGATGGTTCACGACCAGGTTCTGGCAAGCCTGTTACTGGAGAAGACTTAAAGGCTGCTTTAGATGCGGTACTAGTTGGACGACCTGTGGCTAGTTTGCAGCGCCCTAGTGCGGGTTGTGGGATTAAATGGAAACGGTAACTATTGGTAGAGCGGTAAAAAATCTTAAATCATAAATTTTAAATCATACATCATAAATCCGCATGACTGTAATAGACAGGTCTATTACGTAAAAATTAGACGGATTTATGATGTATGAATTATGATTTGGATATGCCCAAAAGCACAGAGAAAAAATATTTTAATCTATCCATAATTATAAGAAATCTATCTTTAAGATCTAAATCCCTAAAGAATCCCTTCAAATTTCTCTTTCACTACCTCACTTATCGCTTTAAAAATAGACGGATTCCCTACAATAATATTTTTACCAAATAAATAATCATCACCGCCTGAAAAATCGGAAACTTGCCCGCCTGCTTCTTGAATCAATATCACACCTGCCGCCATATCCCAAGCACTTAAACTGTATTCATAAAAACCATCAAATCGACCGCAAGCAACATAAGCTAAATCAACTGCTGCTGCCCCACACCGTCGCACACCACGCGTATGTTGAATCAATTGTCGAAACACCGCTAAATAGGGGTCAATCCACTTAAAATCATAATAAGGGAAACCTGTAGCCAATAAAGATTCACTTAATGTTTTAGTTCGACTCACTTGAATAGGTTGCCCATTTAAAAAAGCACCGCCGCCTTTCCAAGCAGCAAAACATTCGGAACGATTGACTTCATAAACCACACCTAAAACGGTTTCGTCGTGATGCTGCAAAGCAACACTCACCGCAAACATGGGAACTTGATGTAAAAAATTAGTTGTGCCATCTAAAGGGTCAATAATCCATTGATATTCGCCTTTGGTCTGTTCTACGGTTTCTTCTTCTGTTAAAAAAGTGGAGTTTGGTAGCAACTCACTGAGTTTACTGACCAACTGCATCTCCGCAGTTTTATCGACATAACTGACTAAGCTATTTAAACTCTTCGTTTCTATAGCTCCAGCTTGTACTTTTCCTAGTTCTGCTCGTAAAAAATCGGCTGTTTCTGTGACTATTTTAATGGTGGATTGGCATAAAATTGCTAAAGCATTCGTATCCATTTCTGTTGTGGGTTTTTATATTTTATAAAACTCCAAAGATAGTAAATACCTAGTTGCGGTGTTGCCTTGTTTTATCGACAACACGGCAACTTACTCCTCTACATTAATCTTTATCATTTCACTCTCATTTAAATTAGATTCCATGACAATGCTTTTTCTTTCTCCATTATAGGTATAAGAAAGGGTGGCTGTATTCGGGGGTTTAGTTCCCATATTCACGGCATGTAAAATTAAGTAGTTCTCATTACCAGGTTTTAATGGCAAAGTCATCTTTCTAGCTCTACGACGCAATTGATAATCTTTTAGAATCCAATGCCCGTTATAATTTAAAGAAATAACATCTCCATCGGCTAATTGGTGATCATAAACTTCAATCGTAATGGTGCCAGGTGCTACCGTAATCTGATTTTGTTTAATCACAACTGCTCTATCACCCAATTTTTGAGGAATGCCACTTGGTTTAATTGTCTCTACTTTCGCTACTTTGGGAACTTCCTTTTTAGGATAAATGACTTTAAAAAAATGAGGTTCTTCTAACTGTACTAAGGCAGGATAATTCTTACTGATAACCCATTCGTTTAAATCCTTAACGAGGCCAGAACCGTAGCGATTAAATTTAGCCACCATCTCCATGTTATAATAATAATACCCTCGACCATATAATCTATAAGTTAATGGAAATCCTGTATTGCCTAAGTATTTTTGTGCCACATCTGCAAAAGCCTGCGCTTTTTGTAGTACATTTTGATAATTTCGGTCGGTAATATTAAAACTTTTAGCCGTTGTTAAATTATTCTTTAAATGTTGTATTAAAGCAGTTAAATTATTATCGTCTTCTACTCGAACCCCTTCTAAAAAAGCTCTAATGTTTTCGTGAATGGCGATAATATTGCCCAATTCTTTGTTATCATTGACAATATTTAATGCGGCATATCTTTTCTGAATCGCCTTTTTTAAACGCTTTTTAGCCGCGTTATAATCATCGTATAAAGTAACTACTTCTTCTAAGGTCTTATAAATTAGAGCTAAATTTTTTCTTTCTTTTAAATCTTCTTCTTTAGTTAAGCCTTCTAAATCAAAGCGTATCGCATTCACCCGAGTAATAATTGCCTTCATTTTATCCATTTCCTTACGTAGTTGCCCAGCCGTTGCTGGAGGCAATATTTTTCCACCCATCATTGAGCGGTCATACCAAGTATAAGGAGAGACATCATAAAACCAATGCTCAGGGTCTTCAAAGATGTCTGCTGGTAAGTCGGCATTGCTATAAAAATTGAGCTGTTTGCTTTCTAAATCAACATATTTATTAACCTTCTGATTAAAGGTTTCTAATAAGCGATGCGCCGTTAGCAAGCCATGTGTACTTTCATTAGAAAAATGCAGATAATTATTTAATGCCGATAACTCTTTCTGCTGTATGGACGAGATTTGGGCAGTTCCCAAAATAGGTAAGAATAGAAATAAAAAAAGTAGTTTTCTGCTCATGTTCTTAAAATTTTGGCTGATTAGTTTTGTTCAAGTAGGTGTTGTTGTAGCTTAACAGGTTGACCGAAAATTCCTGATTTGCTAAATCTAGCAGATTTAGTAAAATCTTAATTCCATCGAGATTCAACTTTTTAGAGATTTACTAAATTCTAAAAATTTGGCAAATCGCTCGTTCTTCGTCAGCCTTTTACAACAGATTATCTATCGTAAGGAAAATATTTAAAATTCTCAGAAAAGTCAAGCATCAAATTAAAGCAAACCTGCTAAAGTTTTGTTAAATGAGTTACCAGTTCAGGCTAATCAAAAACTAACGATTTGCTAATAAATATGCTCATTTACGATTAATCCAACCTGACAACTGGAAACTGGCAACTACTAACCCGCCGTCACTTCCCACATCTGCTGATTTTGAAAATATTTCTGTGCCAAGTCTCTTATTTCTTGTGCCGAAATGGTATTAACTGTACCAATAAGCGTATCAAACATGTCAAAAGGTATTTCATTTAATACCATCGTTTTAACCACATCTGCTACATGAAAAGGGCCATCTACCATATTTAACATATTGCCCAGCATATAATTCCTGACCATTTCCAATTCGGCTTCAGGTACTAAATCATTACAAAGGATATCTATTTCTTTATAAATCTCTTTGATGGCAGCGGCTGTAAATTCATTTCCTACTTCTGTCGACACATAAAAACAAGCATCGTGCAGCATTGTATCTTGGGTAGAATAAATATTATACGTATAGCCCTTTTCTTCTCTAATATTCATCATCAACCTAGACCCAAAGTAGCCACCTAAAATGGTATTTAGCACTGTAAATCCTGCAAAATCTGGATGTTTTCGGCCAATTGTTTGCTTACCGATTCTAATAGCGGTCTGCATTGAATTAGGGATAGAAATATGCCGTTTTTCTGGCACGGCTTCTGTTAACTTAAATTTAGGCAAACGGCTTTTTCTCCCAACAGGCAATTGCCCGATATGTTGGTCTAGTAAACGAATCACATCATCCGTTACTCGCCCACTAATAAATAACTCACAATTTCGGGCATTATAATGTTGTTTAAAATGCTTGACTAAATCCGCTCTTTTGACGTTATTATAAGCTCTACTGTCACTATTATAACCGTAAGGATGATGCTTTCCGAAGATAAATTCTGTTATCTTTCGATAAGCGACTACATCATTTTTGGTTAAATCTACTTGTAGTCTTCGCTTGGTATTATCTATATACGCTTTCAATTCATCGGCTGGAAAAGTAGGGGCAGTTAACAATTCTGTGACTAGTGGAAGTAAGGTCTCAAAATGCTTTTTAAGCGTATAAAAAACAAGGTTGGAATTGTCTAAATTCGTTGGCGTACTTAAGGTTGCCCCATAAAAATCAATTTGTTCGGCAATAGCCGCAGAAGAAAAATTAGTCGTTCCTTCTCTTAATAATCGAGCAGTTGTTTTTGCAATTAATTTCTTTTTTTCAAAAGGCCGTCCTGCGCTAAACACTAATTGCAATTTTAAGACATCTTGTGTCCCCATATCAATGATATGCACCCGTAAACCATTAGATAATCGTAATTTTTTGGGCTTTGGTAAAAGCATTTTTTCAATCCGCTTAATAGGTGGCGCTATTTTTCTATTGACCATATCTTTAAATAAGGAATGACTCGTTTAAATTAAAGTTATTAAGGTTCATCAACACTCTTTTATAAAAAAATGCTTATCTAAACGCTTAACAAAATCATTTATAATATTTTAATAATCAATCTATTACAAGTAAAAAATCGCTAAAGAACACACTTAACCCTACTTCTTACTCAATAGTTATCCACACATTCAAAAAGTTATCCACATTATGTTAATTTCTTTATATCTCAAAAGTTGATAATAGATTGTACTTTTGTTGTCACTCGTATTTAACATTTTTCATCAATGCTTAATACGCTATTTTAAAACAACAGAAAGACTTTTTTGAGGTTATCTCCATTTAATTTACTAAACCTTGAAGATTTAGTGAATTTATCTTAGGTACGGTATTGATTTACTATCCCGATAGTTATCGTGGATAAATTTTAGCAAATCAACGTGCTTGTGGCAGTATGACTGTAAAGAAAGAACTATTTCATTAATAAACCAATCGACTATGAAGTTCAGTATCTCTTCTTCTGAATTATTAGCCCAACTACAAATTGCAGGAGGCGCAATTGGGTCTAATCCAGTCTTACCTATTCTGGAAGATTTTCTATTTACCATTAATGATAATCAACTGACCATCACTGCTACTGATTTGGAAACAACCATTGTGACCGAAGTAGAAGTAATGTCAGATACTAATGGTACGGTAGCTATTCCTGCAAGGATTCTTTTAGACACCCTAAAAGCTTTGCCCCAACAGCCGATTACTTTTGCGATAGATGAAGAATCTTTCGCTATAGAAATCACTTCTGCTTATGGAAAATATAAATTAGCAGGGGAAAATGGAACAGATTTCCCAAGGATTCCTGATCCTGCTGGCACAGACTCTTTAGTCATTGGCGCACCTGTTTTAGCTCAAGGAATTACTAAATCGCTGTTTGCTACTAGTAATGACGAATTGCGTCCAGCCATGACAGGAGTTTATTTTCAAGTAGATTTTAATAAAGTGGTCTTAGTAGCCACCGATGCACATAAGCTAGTAAAATACACTTTTAATAATTTAAAAAGTGAAATTTCTACCACGTTTATTGTACCGAAAAAAGCTTTGAACTTATTAAAAAATGCCTTGCCTGGAGACGGAGAAGTAACCGTTGCTTTTAATAAAGCGAATGCATTCTTTTCCTTCGATAATATCAAAATGGTTTGTCGATTAATAGATGCTCGTTACCCTGATTATAACGCAGTTATTCCTGTAGATAATCCAAATGAGTTAGTCGTTAATCGCTCTGATTTCCAGAGTTCACTTAAGCGGATTGCCATTTATGCGAATAAAACAACCAATCAAGTTATTTTAAATATCCAAGACGGTAGTTTAACGGTTTCTGCGCAGGATTTAGATTTTTCTAATGAAGCAACGGAGCAATTAACCTGTACCTTCAACGGTGACCCAATGAATATTGGTTTCAATGCGAAGTTCTTAGCAGAAATGTTAGGTGTATTGGAATCTGATGAAGTAAAAATTCAGTTATCTGGGCCGACTAGAGCAGGGATTTTATTACCACTAGAAGAGGTAGAAAATATCGAGATATTGATGTTGGTAATGCCTGTCATGCTTAGTAATTAAACTAAATTTAACTGGTAGAAAAGTCTAAAGGCTTTTCTACCAGTTCTTTTTTTTAAGACTTCATCAATCTATTCAACGCCTTCTCCATTTTAAATTTGTGCTCCCTTTTTTCAATCGCAGTAGGCGGAGATATTCTTTCCTCACAATCCATAATAGGGCATCTTTCACAAGTTACACTCACTCTTTTTCTAGGAATACTAGGATCTCCTAAAAACTTCATTTTTTCTTTTAATTCTGTATCTGCTAATAAACCTATTGTTACACTTACATTTTTGGTAGAAGGAAAATAGGCAGGTCTCGCAATGGTGAAACAGATATACTCATCCTCTGTTTCTGTATATTTTGATAATTGTAAACCGACTTCTACTTGCCCAGACGTTTTTCCATTCGCTGTTAAATTTTTAAGTTGACTAATGGACAACCAACGTCGGCAATAATGTTCGTCTAAGTTATTTGCATGTGGCTCATGCTGACGATTGAGGTGTAATTCTTTATCAATTTGAAAAGTATCTACCGCAGGGTCATGAATCATCCGCATGAAAAACATTTTGGGCATCCCGAAATGATGCGGTAAGATGTTAAATCGTTGAAATAAAACTTCGGGCGACACATCGTATTTTAATAATAATTGCAATAAATACGATTTATCCCAAGTAGGTTGCTCAAAAAAATACTGTAAATCTTTTTTGAAAGTTTCTAGATTTACCAATAAACCTACCGCAAAATAACCCGCAATGTAATTATTCAAAACTATCTGAAAATTATTCACTTTTAAGAAAGAAGAAGTATGAATCCGTTCTTTTAATTTTAAATAATTATAAGCTAATTCTTTGCCTAATTGTAAAGCTTTTTGCTTTTCATTTAATTGTGGATTTAAGATTAATTGTTTCTTCTTAGGAATAAATATTGACCGCAAATGCTTTAATTCAGGGTATTCTGCTAAATCATTTTCTACTATCTGATAACCAAAGTGCTTCTTTAAAATACTAGCTAATAAATTAACAGGAACGGCTCTAGTTGTTGGTAATTTATACGTTTTGCTAAATTTATCAATCGACTGTTCAATGTCTTCAAAATAATTATAATGCAATTCTTGGTAAGCTCGAACCGCATTAAAGTAAAAATTCTCTTCCTTGAACTCAAAATTCCTAGATAGTTCTACTAAAGTAGAAATAAAAGCGCCTACTCTAGAAGGGGAATTGGCAATAATTTCGACTACTTTGGATAATTCAATTCCAAATAAATCTAGCGGTAATTCATTTAAAAAATTAGAATGCAATAACTCTCCTACTGCCGCTAATTTTCCTTTTAATACAGGCGAAATCAATTCATCGTAAGTCGTTTCTAAAGCGGCGGCCAAAGTCTTTACTTTGTCCATCTTTGGCGACTTCTTCCCCTTTTCTATTTCGTTTAAATAAGAAACAGACATACCTGCAGCCGTTGACAATTGCTTAAAAGACAAGTCTTTTTCAATACGCAATTGCCTGACCTTCAACCCAAAGATGATTTTACTATTCTGATGCGTGAGATTCATGGGGGAAAATTAAGGAAAATTTGCGAATTTTCGCTCTTATTGGGCGAGGTTTTATACTATTATAAGGAATGAAGGATTGAGGGATAGGTGAAGTCTGTTAATCTTGAATAATTCTGAGCCAACTTGACTATTCCATGATTCTTTCGCTTAGCCATTCCCATCCGCTTTGCGGTTCACTCGCTTGAATGTTCCCCAAACATTTATCCTTCGGAATCGGTTGCTCATCCTGTTAATCCTGCAAAATCGGGTCATCTTGTAATAAAAAAGAGGAGCGATTGAAGCAGTGCAACAATCGCCCTCCGAACCACAAAAGACATCTTTACTTTACTTATATCTGTAGCGTGGACACACTTATCCACGTTATTTACAAAATGGAAATAACTAGTGTAGTCGGCAGTAAAAAATTGGTAGTTCGCATTATGTAACTGCCTACTGCGACTGCTCACTGTCTACTGACAGTTCACTGCGTTTGTCATAGCTTGAGATTAAACCTTGCCGACAAGAGGCTTGTCGGTGCTTTTTACGTGCGTGCAATCTCGCCGAAAACCAGTCGTTTCTCAAATCATGGTCTCGGCGAGATGTAGCACTAATCGGAATTGGGATAGTAATAACAGTTGCCTGTTACGAGTTGCGGGTTCATCCTATTGACAACTCGCAACTCGTAACCCGCAACTCGCATCACTTTATAAAAACTTTTCCAGTATTCACTAATCCACCCTTAGCTCGGATGGTATAGATATACAACCCTTGCGGTAAATTAGCTGGATAAAATCGGAATTTATTACTGGTAAATTGTGCTTGTTGTACGTTTCTTCCCGCCACATCAAATAAATTAAATTGTACTGCTTTGACATTTTCTAAGCCAATCAATTCTATCGTTGCACCATTGGCATCAAATGGATTTGGTGCAATTTTCACTTCTAGATTAGGAATATATACTGTTTCTATATCGGTTGAAATTTCTACAAAATCTTCTACGGTTTCCCCTCCAATCGTATGGAAAGTCGGATTGGTAAAAATAGGCGCACCAAAATCAAATAAGACGATTGCTTGATTCTCTATGACCATTCCTGCTGGATTGTCTTTTTTCTGTGCTATTTTGAATTTGACAAATCCAAAAGATTTCGATGCGCTGGTCGCCTCATTTAATAAATTAATATTTCGGAAAGTAAAGGTCACTACGCCTGTTCCACTTACTTGATAATCATAAAAATGACTACTTGCTCCTGGGACTAAAGTCGTAATATCTAAAGAAGACGATAAGGTATCTCTAATCACTACTTGCTCCACTGTATCTGACCCTGTATTTTGAAAGTAGATATGAAATTCCAATTCGTCCGTATTGGCAATATTATTAGCGGCTCCTACGCCTTTTGGTGAAGGCGTCAAATCGGCATTTCCAGCAATTATTTTGTTCTCTTGGCAATCTACTGAGTAGAACGGTAATCCATCTGCATCACTAAACATGGTCAAGAACCCAGTATTAAATGCTTGTCCAAATGGGCAACCTTCTACACCTGCGGAAGCAGTTTCTCCGTAAGGATGTCCTGTTGGTTGTTCGGCAATGATTCTATAAGAAGAAACATCTGATTTAGTAGGGATATAGAGCGTATCAATACCTCCTGCTGGTAATTGGAACGTTCCAGATTCTTGTCGAAGTAGTACAACATCTGATATGACAACAAAACCTAAAGGATTTCCCATATCACCTCCCCCTATATTCTTTATAATAAATTGAACAGCATCTCCTACACATTCTGCTTCAACTTTGATACTAGCTCCATTCCATTCCGATAATGGAGGAGGAGGAATGCAAATCAAATCGGGGTAAGCATAGGCTTCTACACAATGCCCTTGCCCAATAGCTGCATCGCAACTAACCGTTGTATTTACTACAAAAGAACCACATTCTTCTATATTTAAATCTCCTATATCAAAGCGATAGATATTCCCTACATGATTTGTCCAGGGTAACGTACTATAATTGATTGCTAAAAAAGGGTCAAATCTAACCTCTATATAAGTATCTGCTGCGGCTTCAATTCCTCTATTACATAAACTAATCGTATAATCTGCATCTCTACACGGCTCTAATATAGCTGTAGAAACATCCACTATTAAAATAGGGCAATCATCCACAGTTGATCTAGTCGCAAAATCTAGTTGCATCGTATCACTTTCCGTAAATGCCACATTATAATTCTGACAAACTTCCCAAGCGGTATTTAAAACCACTAAACTGACATTATAATTACCATTTTTTACCGTCAGACTATATTCACCATTTTCATCGGTTGTTGCATAAAAAATGGCGTCATTATTTCTAACTCTTACTAGCCAGTCTTCTAAAGTTTTTTCACCCGTATCTTGCTCACAATTGGTATTCAAATCTCTATGCACCGTTCCACGAATAGTATTACTAAAAACATTCCCTTCTTCGTCTGTTTTTACTACATACATATCGTATAAAGGAATTAAACTCGTTCTGTCTGCTGCATTATTAATATCAAATTCTCCTGCTAAAACATAACCGCCATCAGGTGCTAAGGCAACAGAACGACCAAAATCCGACCCTAAGGAACCAAATAAACGATCCCATTCTAATACTCCTTGACTATCTGTTTTTACGAGATACATTTGAGATGCTGTAGGTGTGATTTCCTTAACTCCACCTATCGCAAAACCTCCATCAGGTGTTGCTATGATAGAATGACCTACTTCATCATAAATGCCACCATAACTTTTAGACCATAATTCTTCTCCATTTTTGTCTAACATTAGAAGATATAAATCTCTTTTTCCATTGGTCATTCCAGTCAAGGCAAAATTACCGTCCGCTGTTTCTATTACATCAAAGGCCTTGTCTTCTTCTACATTTCCAAAGGTTTTTTCTACCAATACTTTACCAAAGGCATTGGTTTTAATAAAATAAACATCAGAACTAATATTGTTTGGGCTAAAAGGGTTAGGTATAGCATCCGATTGATTTTCTCCAACAATAACGATACTCCCGTCACTTGCTTCGATTACGCCTTCCCCAATTTCAATATCCGCACCGCCAAAATTTTGTTCCCATAATAAATTGCCGTCCGCATCTGTCCTAATTAAATAAACATTCGCACTTTCATCCTCTATTAACTCTGTTCTACCCGTTAAGATATACCCGCCATCTTTAGCTGCCGCCAAAGAAAACCCACGGTCATTATAAGGACCGCCATAGGCTTTTTGCCAAATTTCTTCCCCTTTTGAGTTAACTTTCAATAATAAAACATCATCTTCCCCATTACCTATGCTACTGGTTTGACCTATAATGATATAGTTCCCAGCCTTATCTTGAACTAATTCGTATCCTTTATCATCTCTTGTTCCGCCAAAAGATTTGCTCCATTGTTCCTCTCCATTTTCATCGGTCTTAACCAAAATAACATTCGTACCTAAGGCACTGTTAGATTCGGAAAATCCCAATACTGCATAACCGCCATCCAAAGTTGAAATAACGGAAAAAGCTTGATCATTGGCATTGCCACCAAAGGTTTGCTCCCAGCCTTGTGCTAATAAATGATTACTTGAAAAAGTAAAAATGGCGAGTACTATAAATGGAATAAATAGGCGTATTAATCTTTTCATGGGTAATTTAATTCTGGTCAAAAATTGGATGCCTTCTTTATCTATCAGTAAAATCTTACTAATTATCATAAGATTCTCTTTATATAATACAAATATGCAAGCAAAACAATTCATAAACAAAGACAAAAAATATAATTTGTTGAACTAAAAATTTTTTTTTTCGTATAAAATTTAGACAAAACTAAGCCCTATTTTATTGATTTTCAATAAATTAATCAAGTTTAAGAATAACCAGTATTTACATTTTTGTTGACAAGTTAATTTCTTACAATGAAAAATAGCCGACTTTTTGAGGTAATAAAAACCTTTTCCAAAAAAGAAATTAGGGATTTTAGGAAGTGGTTGAACTCGCCATTTCATAATAATCGAAATGATATAATTGTATTATTTGAATACCTAATTAAAAATAAGGAGAATGCTTTAGACGATTATTTAAAGAAAGAGATAATATTCAAAACGCTATTTCCTGAAGAAAATTTTAAAGATGCAAAATTAAGGCAGGTAATGTTTTTTCTTTTTAAAGTGTTGGAGGAATATATAGAATATCAAATGTTTGAAAGTGATAGTGTTTCCAAAAAAATTTATTTAGCAAAATATTATCAGAGTAAAAAACTTGAAAAGAGTCTAGAAAGAGCCTTCGATATTATTCAGAAAGAGCAAGATACTAGTTTAATAAAGGATGAATATTATTTCCATAATGATTTTTTCTTTCAAAATGCGAAATCAACTTTTTTACTTAAATCAAATCGAAAAAGAGCGGAAATAAATCTCCAAGAGTTATCTGACGCATTAGATAAATCATTCATTGTCAGTAAATTAAGACTATTCTGGACTATGATTGCTCACCAGAATATGATAAAGATTAATTACAACTATACTTTTATAGAAAATATAATTAAATTAATTGAAGAAAAACAATTATTAGATACCCCTACAATAGCTGTTTATTATTATGGGTATAAAATATTAATCAATGAAAACAGTCTTGAAAGTTTTGAGCAGTTTAAAAATTACATCTCTAATTCCCATCACATATTTCCAATTGCAGAAAGAAAAGATATTTATGTCACAGCCATTAATTATTGTATTCAACAACTAAATAAAGGTAAAACAGAATTTATTAAAGAAGCTTTTGAATTATATAAAGAGGCCTTACTAAATGATGCGCTTATTGAAGACAACAACCTTGACCATATCCTATATATCAATATAGTCTCACTTGGTCTGAAATTAAAGGAATTTTCTTGGATTGAGCATTTTATCAAAGAATATTCCCAATATCTTTCAGAAACAAAACGAGAAAGTTATTATAATTTTAGTTTGTCAAGACTTCACTATTCAAAAGGAAACTTTAATAAAGCGATGGAGCTTTTATCTAGATATGAGCATAAGGATATGCTAATAAATCTTACTGCTAAAACTATGTTATTAAAAATTTATTATGAAATATCTGAAATGAGGGCATTAGAATCACTCCTTGAAAGTATGAGAGCTTACTTACAAAGAAAAAAGGTAATCGGATACCATAAAGAAGTATACAAAAATTTAATCCGCTACACAAAAAAACTCCTAAAAGTAAACCCCTATTCCAGAGCCCAAAAAGAAAAACTCAAAGCAGAAATAGAAGCAGCCAAACCTTTAACAGAAAAGGCTTGGCTGCTTAAACAACTGGCTGAATTATAAAATCCCCAATGCGTACAAATCTATTATTGACGTTTTTTTGGAGGGAAAATCATTACAAAATGACGTTTTTTTGGAGGAATAGAATGAGTATATGACACTTTTTTGGAGATAACCTCAATTACTCCTTCAGAATAACAGGTTCTCCATCCACCTTCACAGAACTATGACCATCCAATCGTTGTCGTAAAGTATCGGCTACTGCCAAAGAAGCACTAGAACGATCATCCGCCTTAATATCTGCAATATCTACTGCAAATCGTTCGGCATCTAAAGTCGCTCTATTGTCTAGATAGGCTTTCATTTTTTTGCCTGTGCCACGAATATCTAATTCATTTCTGCCATTTAATTTGACTTGTAAATTTTCTACGTCTACATACGCTTTAATTTCTGCTTGACTTTCGCTTCTTATCGTCATATTCGCTTCTTTAAAACCAGATAATTTAGCGTCATCTGTATGTTCTAAATCGAGTTCCGTTAGTGATGGTAAAGTGATATATAAACGAATAGGTGCAGAAGTACGTCGTAAATCCGTAGATACTTTTAAGACATCATCAAACTGTTCTACTTCTACTTTTCTAAGGTATTGATCTCTGCCCGTTAGTTTAGTAGAAAATTTATCGCCTTGCGTAATTTCTATTTTCATTTTTCCATCAACGTGAATTCTTGAAAAACCTTGGTATTTATCGCCAAAATCATAATCTTTTTTATTGATTCGGTCATTATGCAGCCCTTCTCCTAATAAGCCATCTTTATCCATTTTATAAGTGGCTTCCTCCTTCGCCCAATAAAAATGGTGATGTCCATCATTGCCATCTACATAATCTATCATCGTCCAATTCATTCTATCTATATTTGTAAATTTGATAGATTTTCCTTCAGGTACTTTTAAGATTAAATTGACACTTTGCGCTCTCCATTTCTCTCCTTTATTTAATAAAAAGAACGGCTTAATGTCTAATTGATTATTCGTTCGGCTAACGGTGTGGTCAATATTTTTAGCGAGTGTTTTGGCCTCTCTTAAACCATTTCCTCTTGATTTAGTCTCTTGAATTAATACAAATTCCTCATCTTCTGATTTTTCAATGATTACTCGAATATTCTCAACAATTAAATTTTCATCTTCTAGCTTTAGCATTCCCCCTGGCCCTAATTCAATCAATGAATTTTCATAAGGATTCTCTGTAAAGTTTATTTTAAAAACATCTTCTTCTATAGAAAATCGCTGAGAGCTTTCATGTGCATCTGCACCAGTCGTAAACTGAGTGACTAAATAACTACCAATACCAAAAAAGCTAATCGCATTAAGAATAAAGAAGGCCAATAAACCACCTCTCCAACGTACATGGAACTTCGTCCTAAATACCAATCTACTAGCTAGGAAAATTAAAGATAAAATTGGTATACCGATAAAAACAGCTAAGTTAAATATTAGTACTCCACCAATTAATGGTTGTTGTGGAAAGATAAATTGCAAGAACGGAAAACCAACAAAAAAGCCGATTATTGACGCTAGCCATACTGCGGCAAACGCAATAATCAGCGCGAATCCTACGATGAAAATAATCGGTTTGATAATGGTACTGATTAATTCAATAGCCATCCTTATGCCTTTGCCAAAAAAGCTAATGCCTTCTTTAACACTTCGTTTAAATTCAACTTGGTCTGTGAAATTTTTTTTTTTGCCCTTTCCATCCCAATCTCCTGCCATTTCAGAGATTTTTTCAGAAAAATTCGTTACTTCTTCTTCTACCACTTTTGCCATATTAGAGATGTTAATATCATCTCCTCTCATCGCCAATCGGTCGCTAGAAGTTTTAGCTTCTTTTAGTATGGCCCATAAAATTATGTATGCAGGAATACCTATTCCACCAGACATAGTGAATAATACAAATCCAATTCGTATCCAAAGTGGATCAGCAATCCCAAAGTATGCCGCAAGACCAGAACAAACACCACCAATGACTTTATCTTCTGGATCTCGCAACAATCGCTTACCCGTTTTATATTGCTGTTTTCCTTCTCCTTCTGTGCGACTACTTTGCTGGGTATGAGAGGTTTCTTCCTGAAACGCATCAATGGGGTCCGCCCCAAATTCTTCGGGCGTTCCCATGACGGTAATGGCCTCTTTGACCATTTTTAAGGTAACAATCGGGTGATTTCCTAAACTTTCTTGGAATAATTCCGCAATCCGGGTTTCTATATCCGAAGTAATTTCTTCGTAACCTTCCGAATGCTGAAAGTGATTATGTATGGTTTTTAAATAGCTCGATAAATGTTTATAAGCATTATCGTCAATTGTAAATGCATAGCCACCTAAATTTATATTGAATACTTTATTCATTGTTTTTAATTTGAAAGTTGTTGATTGGTTTTCTCTTTTACTATTCACAGTATACCATTGAGGATACACCGTTCCAATGTTAAATTTAAGTAACTATTCTTTCTTAACTGCTTTTTTACGAGTTATTTTTTTCTTGACATGCATCGTCGTCGCATTGACCGTAGCCACTAAATCATTCCACGTATCCAACAATCCATTTAGAAACTCCTTTCCTTTCTCGGTTAGGCTATAATATTTTCTTGGTGGGCCTTTTTCTGATTCTTGCCAGTTATAGGTCAAGATACCATCATTTTTAAGACGGGTCAATAAAGGATACATCGTCCCTTGTTTGACTATAAGCTCTGAATCCTTTAGCTGCTGAATAATATCAGAAGGATAAGCTTCTTTCTCTGCGATTATGGAGAGAACACATAGTTCTAAGATTCCTTTTCTCATCTGTGCTTTTGTATTTTCAATCTTCATACCACAAAGATAAGGTATAATCATAGTACTATGCAATACATAGTACCTAGGCATGCCTAGTATTTTCTATTAACGGGTACTATTTGTCGATGAAAGAACTGATAAAAGTCGTTAAAAGAGTAAAATTATTTGATTAACGAAGATTTAGCAGCTTCAAATGAATGAATGAATAGAAATAATCACCTCTATATGTTTTTGTTTTTCATTGAAAAGTGGTTACTTTTAGACGACTATTTAATATTTCTTATGCCAAATTGCTAGATGAAATTCTCTTTCCTTATATTATGCTTGCTTTTTATCCCTCTACTTCTTTCTTCCGCCTTTGGAAAAAGTATAGATACTACTTATTTACAAACACCACTAACTATTGAGGAAATTGACCAAGTGGACTGGACAGCAGCCACGAAAGATTTAGATTACGGGACTAATAAAAAATTGCAACCACCAGCTAAAACTACATCGGCTAACTTAGATTTTTTAGCTCCTATTCTAAAAATAATTGCCTTTATTGCAGTAATTGTACTGATTATTTTTCTATTATATTCTTTTGTTGGGGTGCAAGGGCTTCAAAAAGGAACTAATAAAAGGTTTGACCCTAATGCCATTATTAATACCCAAACAATAGCAGAAGACATTCACGACTTTGATTTACCAAAGTTACTTCAGCACGCCATCCAGCAACAGGATTATACCGTAGCTACTCGTTTATATTATCTCTTAGCAATTAAAACACTCTCGGAACAAGATTTAATCCAATGGAAAAAGGATAAAACCAATCGTAATTATATCAATGAGTTGACAAATATTCCCTTAAAAAATAAATTTCGAGCATTAACTACTATTTTTGAGCGAGTTTGGTATGGAGCCGTAGCCGTTGATGCGTTTATTTTTGAAGATATTCGAAAGGAATTCGCTTCTTTTGTGGATGATATTTCAGCAATAAACAATGGTCGTAAATCCGTATAAAGGCTATTAGATAGTCCGCTTAAAAAGGGATAGAAGCTATTCTATTAATTTAACTAAAAATCACAACTTTGTCTAATATCCGTGTCCCTTTATTAATCCGTGGTAGTAGTTTTTATAACACGGATTAATAAAGGGACACGGATATTCATCATTTTTTAATCACCTGTATAATGTTCTATATGAATAAAAGTATCTAACTATCCACGATAAAAATCAAGGCATGTTGCGTTAAAAAATAAGTCCTAAAACAAATAATATCTTGAAATCAGAAAAACAAAATCAAGGCTGGATTATCTTAGGAGGAATAGCCTTGCTATTACTAGGTTTCTTTGTTTACCAAAATAGCAATACAAAACAGCATGATTGGAAAATGGATTTTGAGACAGAAAGCAAAGAACCTTATGGTACTTTTGTCATTAAAGAGATAGTAGAAAAATCTGTTGCTACGGACTCTTTTATCACCTTAGATAAAAAAATAGCCAAAAGTTTACCTGATAATCCTACCACCAATAGCAGTTTTGTGTTTATTGGAGAAGCTTTATTATTAGATAGTAGTGATGTGGAGCAATTATTAGCTTTTGTGGATAATGGAAATACTGCTTTTATTTCTAGCTTAACGATTCCTGATTTATTAATGGATGAAGTGTTTTTACCGCCTTGTGATACGCTGTATTGGGAAGATTATACGGTTTATTATGACACCGCAGTTATCACCAATTTTGTGCATTCAGATTTACAAGCAACAAATGCCTTTTCCTTTCCTTATGTCAAAGACCAAGTTATTTATAATACTTATTGGCAACAATTACCTCCACACATTTTCTGTACCGAAGAAAATTATCCCGTTGTTATTAGCCAAAGTCCAGATTCTTCTATCGTAGATATGGCATTATTTCCCTATGGGAAAGGTGCCTTTTATTTACAAACTTCACCAATTGCTTTTACCAATTTATATCAAACCAAAAAGCATGGGCAAGCTTATACCGAAAAAATAATTTCACATCTTCAAACGGAAACCATTTATTGGGATGCCTTCAGCAATGTTCCAGCAGCAATTGGGCGAAATAAAAATTGGGCGAGTCATGACCCTTTAACGCCTAAGGATGGCCCATTAGATTATATTTTATCTCAACCACCTTTGGCTTGGGCTTGGTATCTCTTATTATCTTTGGGCTTATTATATCTATTGTTTAGGGCTAAAAGGCGGCAACGCATGATACCTGTTTTGGCACCCAATCAAAATACATCTTTAGCATTTATTGCTACGATTGGTCGCTTGCATTTTACAGGTAAAAACCATCGTCGAATTGCCCTACAGCAGATGGATTTATTAGAAAATTTTATTCGTTCTAAATATAGATTATCCACCCAAGATAAAACAGCCCAGTTTATCAAAAACTTAAGCCATACCTCAGAAATAGAAGAAACATTGATTGCCAAAATGTTTTTAATCCAAAAAAATATCAAAAGTTCTACCTTTACGACTGATAAAACCTTAATAGAATTACATAAATTGACGGATTATTTTTATAAGAATTGTCGGTAAGGAGGGGGCAGGGGGTTGCGATGTTACTATGTTGCCATGTTCTAACCGATTAGTCAACACCGCAACACCGCAACATCACAACATTGCAACATCGCAACATTGCAACCAATTTAAAATTATAGTCTATGCCTTTTAACGAAAATGAATTAAATAAAGAAGCGGAAGAAAATCAATTATCCGAAAGTGATATAGAAGAAATTGCAGAAATCCCTTTAACGACGATTCCTGAATCTTCAACAGTAGAGCAGAACTATTGGCAACAAAATCGACTGGATTTAAGCAAAGTTCAAGATGCAGCCGAGCGGGTCAAGCAAGAGTTGCGAAAAGTAATTATTGGACAGGAAAATTTAATGGAACAGTTGTTAATTGGTTTGTTTACAAGTGGTCACGTCCTTTTAGAAGGTGTGCCAGGAATTGCTAAAACTTTAACGGCTAAATTATTGGCACAAACCATCGCCACCAATTTTTCTAGAATTCAATTTACACCAGATTTAATGCCAACGGATGTGGTGGGTACGAATGTATTTAATTTACAAGATGCAAAATTCACCTTCAAAGCAGGCCCTATTTTTTCCAATATTGTGTTAATTGATGAAATTAATCGAGCACCTGCTAAAACGCAAGCCGCTTTATTTGAAGTCATGGAAGAAGCACAAGTAACGGTTGATGGGGAAACACACCTAATGAGTTTCCCATTTTTTGTGATTGCTACTCAAAACCCAATTGAACAAGAAGGGACTTATAAATTACCCGAAGCACAATTAGACCGTTTCTTATTCAAAATCACTTTAACTTATCCGACTTTAGCAGAAGAGCGAGCTATTTTGGGACGTTTTCGCAATGATTTTAAACTTGCTCAAAAACAAAATGTCCAAGCTGTTTTCTCGCCAACTGAAATTAAAGAGTGCCAAGCATTAATTGAGCAAGTGCAAATTAAAGATGAATTATTAGATTATATTGCTGCCATTATTCATAACACAAGAACCAATGGTGATTTATTCTTAGGTGCTTCTCCAAGGGCATCTTTAGCGGTTATGAAAGCGTCGAAAGCTTATGCCGCAATGAATGGGCGAGATTTTGTGACGCCTGATGACATTCAATATGTCGCTTATCCTGTTCTAAATCATCGGATTATTTTAACGCCTGAACGAGAGATGGAAGGGTATCAGACGAAGGATGTAGTTGGGGATATTATTAAGCAGATTGAAGTACCGAGGTAAAAGATGCGAGTCTAGTTGGGGCTATCAATTTTGTCCAATTTTTATTATTTTTGTATAAATAAATGCTAAAAGATGGTAACAAAACCTGATTATCAAGAAGAAAATGTTTGGCGAATTTCTAATGCAAAAGGTTTAGATAGTTCTATTTATTTGTATTCTCTAGATATAGAAATCACACTGGCTGATATTTAGTATTTGATTGATTTTACGGAAACGACCGAGGAATAATTTATATATCCTCAAAGTTTCCATGTCTTCCTTTTCCACTCGCAAACCGTGTCGCACCAATAACTGTTTCTTTAGAATTAATCGTTTCTATGCCTTTCCTAAACTCATTTGTTAAAGCAGTCTCTAAAGGTAAATTCCATTGCTCATAAGTACTCATTCGGTCATTGCGCATACACCTTTGTGGAAATGCACTTAATTGTTCTGCCAATTTTTTAGCCACATTTAATGCTACTCCATCTGCTACTACTCTATTCGCTAAACCAATTTGTAAAGCTTCTTCCGATTTAACAGGCCGCCCTGTTAAAATTAAATCCATTGCTCGACTCATCCCAATTAATCTAGGCAACCGAATCGTACCACCATCAATCAAAGGCACGCCCCATCTACGGCAAAAAACACCCATAATTGCCGATTTCTCCATCACTCTTAAATCACACCATAATGCGAGTTCCAACCCACCTGCTACCGCATAACCTGAAATAGCTGCAATGACTGGTTTGGACAACAACATTCTTGATGGTCCCATTGGACCGTCTCCTGTTGGTTCGGTTTTATTCGACCCATTACCTGAGGCTACGGCTTTGAGGTCTGCACCTGCGCAAAAAGTGTCCCCTAAACCGCCTAAGATAGCTACATAACTATCATCATCTTCCTCATACGCTCGAAAAGCATCGGCTAATTCTTGCGCCGTTTGCCCATCGACCGCATTTTTTACTTCGGGGCGATTGATTAAAATAATGGTGGTGTGGTTTTCTTTTTGGATGGTAATATTCTTCATATCTATTTTTTACGAATCACTAATAATCCATCTCTAATGGGCAATAATACATTTTCTACTCGTTCGTCTTGCTGGATTTTTTCATTAAAATCATGAAGAATTCTAGTGGCTTTATCTAGTTTTTTTTCTGCCACTTTTCCGCTCCATAAAACATTATCTGCTAGAATAATACCGCCTGAACGGACCTTATCAATCACTAAATCAAAATGAGCTGCATAATCTTTTTTACCTGCATCTATAAAGACAAAATCAAAAGGATAAGGTAAGGTTGGCACAATTGTTTTGGCATCGCCAATATGAGGTTTTATTTTTTGTCCTACTGGTGATTTTTGAAAGTATTTATGGCTAATATAACTTAATTCTTCATTGACTTCAATCGTGTGTAACACTCCTTTCTCGGGCAAACCATTCGCGATACAAAGGGAAGCATAGCCTGTAAACGTGCCAATTTCCAGAGCTATTTTGGGTTGGATTAATTGACAGAGTATCGTTAATAATCGCCCTTGTAAATGACCACTTGCCATTTGAGGAGCTAAGGTTTTTAGGTAAGTTTCTCTTTCTAATTGGTATAGTAAATCGGATTGCGTTGTTGTATGAACTTCGCAATACGCATCTATTTTACTTTTGGAATCATCCATTTTGGTTATCACTGCTTTCGATTTTTTAGTCAGTAATTTATTGAGTGGAATCAACAAAATTAATTTCTACCACTTAGTCATTTAAGTTCATTTAAGTAACCCATAAAAATAAGTTGGGCATTTTGTGTATAATTCCCCACGGATTATAGTGTTCAAATTATTGAGTGTCTAACTCGTAAAACTTAGGTGAACTAAAGTGGATTATATAGTAGAAACAAAATGTATCGTGTATTTTATTCCAGCTCAAATTTTCCACAAAAGTATTTTAAATGTTTTATAAGATGCTATTTAGAATGGAAAGATTCTTGGCGAGCAAAAGAAAGAGGAGATTGGACGGAATGAAAAGATAGTCAAACAAGGCGGCTCTAGGTAATAACCGCCTTGCAAAAATGGCTATTTGCCACTATATCGAACGCCTATAGTTCCAGATAATTTAGAAATCCGTACTTCTGTTCGACGATTGTATTCATGTTCTTTATCGGAGCATTCCACTCCATTTTCACAATGATTTCGAATCGCTACTTCTCCCATTCCTCTAGCCTTAATTCTTTCGGCAGCAATTCCTTTTCTGGATAAATAATCTTTAGCCGAGAGAGCTCTTTCTCTTGATAAACTGCGATTATACGCAGCATCTCCTCTAGCATCTGTATGCGCCATTAACTCTACTTCCATACTTGGATATTCTTGCATTAAGGTGACTAGTGCATCCAATTCTTCGGCCGCACCTGCTCGAATCGCCGATTTATTAAAATCGTAATACACATTCTCTAAAACAATAATGGAGCCTTTCGCCAAACTATTTTGCACACCCACGAATGGTCTCCCATTAGGGCTTAATAGCATATTTTTTTGAAGTTTGTCATCGGTTAAATTCTTCGTAGAAACCGTAGTATTCCCAATATTAAAGCCATCTTTTTCTGCACCTAAAATATAGTCACACCCAAAAGGCAAGCATTGTTCATACTTTCCCGTCGCATCAGTACTGACAAATTGTGTCGTTCCATCACAATTTGATTTTATAAAAATCTTAGCATTCGCAATGGGCACTCCTGTTTTTTCATCTTGGACCATTCCACTTATTGCAGCACATTTTTTAGTACTTAGGGGAATTTTAATTTCCATAGGGGAAGGTTGTCCAAAAGTAGAATATCGCAACTCTTTATTAGCGTATCCTTTCTTAGTCACTAATAATAAATATTCTTGATTTGCGGCTAAAGTAGTTTCAATCATTCCTTTTTGGTTTGTATAAAAATTAGGTTCACCTACTTCTTTTTTCATCACAAACCGAACTTCCATTTCATCTTGATTGTCCGCTTTTCCTTCTAAAACAACCTCATATAAATCTTCTTCTCCAAATAAACCACTTTTGTTTTTTTCAAAAATATATACTCCTGCATTATCTATTACTGCCCCATCTGCTTCCTCTACTACCGTAACGTTTGCCAATTCGCTAGTTGGTGCAGCTTTTGCAAATAATCCATTTGGTGCATCAAATAAATAAATATCATCTTGCCCCAAGCCACCATAACGAGCAGAAGTAAAATAGCCTTGCGTGCCTGTAGGATTTAAAATCAACCCAAAATCTGCGCTTTCTGTATTAAATGGTAGACCTAAATGAATAATTTCTTCCAATTCTTTTTCATAAGTATTGACGGCAAAAATATCATACCCCCCTATACTTCCGTGCCCCTCTGAAGAAAAGAACAACATGCCCGATTCATGAATAAAAGGAAACGCCTCTCTTTTATTGGTATTCACCGAAGGGCCTAAATTAATGGGTTCGCCCCAACCTGCTCCATTATTTTCTACATAATAAATATCCGTTTCCCCGTAACCACCGGGTCGATTAGAAGCAAAATATAATCTTTGCCCGTTTGCTGCCAAAGTTGGATGCATGGTCGTATATTCATCACTATTAAAAGGCAATGCTTGACTATTTTCCCAATCATCGGTTCCTTTTTTCGCTTCAAATACCTTCATCGTTTTTTTACCTTTGGTATTTTTACTAGCACTATTACTCGTATAGTAAATAATATCTTCGGTAAAATTAAAGGTGCTTGGCCCTTCGTGGGTGATGGAATTGACTTTGGCAGAAAAAGGTTGAGGATTACTTGGCATTCCTTCGCCGTCTAATTCAGCATAGAATAGTTCAAAAAAAGGAACTCCAATATTCCCATCAATTTTTTGCCCTTCTTTGCCAAGTGTCACATAGATAATCCCATTCTGATAATAGGTAGGCGAAAACTCTAATTTTTTAGAATTGATTCGAAAGGTATTTTGAGTTTTTATATTCGGATGTTCAATTTGCTTAACCTTGGCAGCCGCCAGTGTAGACGTGTTTTCCGTCTGTGCTACTAAGCTTTTTTGGCATAATAGCGATAGAATTAAACAAAGCATTATTTGTTGTATCTTCATGTTGGGAATGTTCTAGTAGAATTAATGTGACTCAGGCATTTTACCTGAGTAGGATTATAACTTTTCTTTTGCTTCTTGCTGTTTGGACTAACTACTATACGCTATTAAAAGAATCTTGGATTCAAATAATCGCCTTCTACTTCTTTTTCTCCTGTATTTTTAGGTCCAAAAGAATATCTTACCATTGCCTCTATACTACCACTACTGTAATCTCTTAGTTCTGATACGGTAATATCATAAGCAATGCCAAAAAGCAAATGTTCATTAATTTGGGTGCTGAATAAAATGTCAATAGATTCCGCGGGAATGCCTCTACTCGAACCTCCAATTCTATAAGTTGCGCCAATCATGTATTTATTTAGGAAGATAGCATTGACATTTAAATCAACATCTAAAGGTGAATTTTCAGCATATTTTATCAAAGCTTGCGGCTGTAACTGTACGTTTTCATTAATGTCAAATAAATAGCCTCCCATTAAATAGAAATGGCGAATAGATTCAGAAATAACCGTCGCATCTTCTGAAAAGTCAATATTATTTTCTAGTAGTCTGGGTACAGAAAAACCAACATATAATTTTTCTTCTTTATAATAGACGCCTGCTCCAAAATTGGGCGTCATTTTATTTTGTTGCCCAACTGGAATACTCGCATCTAAAGTCATGTCTTGAGTGGATATTAAGCGATCATCATTATAATTGGCATTAAAGGAACGAATACTCCCTTGTAAACCAACGCCAATTTTGCCTTTACCCAAAGGGATTCGATAAGCATAAGAAATATCTGCATTATAATTCGTGCCAATACCAATGGTATTTCGGGCTATATTTAAACCTACTCCCACCCGATTATCAGACAACGGGGCATCAATATTAAATACTTGAGATTTAGGAGCCCCTTCTAAACCCAGCCATTGACTACGTACAATTCCAGTCGCAGTTATTGCTCCTAAACTTCCTGCATAAGCTGGATTATACGCCAATTTATTATACATAAACTGGGTATATTGGGCATCTTGCTGTGCCGTCACCGTTATGCCTAAAGCTATACATATTGAAAAAAGTAAAATTTTTCTCATGATTTTTATTTTAAGATGCTTCTTACTTCAAGTTCAAATAAAAAGATAAAATTGCGTTATTTTTAGCCTTGAAAAGGCGATATATTTTAACATAGGGCACAAGCCCTATGGTGATATAAAGTCTGCTAATCTTCAAGCCCCGAAGTGGGCGACATAATAATGATTTAGTAATAAGTTATGTCGCACTTTCAGCGCTTTAAAGTTTAAATAATTTGGTATTCAAAAACTTAGGGCTTCACCCTAAGTTACATTATTTCGCCCGCTTTGGGGCTTTAATTTTAACCTATAAATTCTATATCTTTCGACCTTTTTGCCTTTATACGTCTCTACTAATTTACCGTTCAATAACCAAAAATCCCGCTTCTGGCGCTGAATTTCTATCAAAAGAAATGACATAATAATAAGTGCCTGCGGGAACATCTTCGCCATTATAAGTTCCTTGCCAATTATTAGTGTAAGGTGCAGCGCGATAAATTTCATCACCCCATTGATTAAAAATAGTGACTTCATTACCTGGGAAATTGCCTGTTTCTATACAAGGAATCATAAAGAAATCATTGATACCATCGCTATTAGGCGTCATAATAGTAGGAATGATACAACTCGCTTTTTTACCAATATCTAAAGTAACTTCGGCAATCGAACAGTCACTCGCACAAGTTGGGTTACATAGTTCATAAGTAAAAACATCTAGTCCGACATATCCTTGATTCGCCACAAATTTGATAGGTCCATCTTCTTGCACTTCTGCGGTACCATGCATCGGGGTGGAAAGAATAGTTAAGTCAAATTCTGGGGAGAATATTTCATCATTTTCCACTACATTAAGTGTTGCTTCACTACTAAATCCTATATCAAATACATCATCAGCAGTTATTGGTGCGGCTTCATAAAAAACAATGATTTCATCAGCAGAGTATGCGGCACATGCCCCAGAAGTTAAACTCCAAATTAAAGTATTCATCCCTCGGTCTAGATTGCTAATACTGGTACTGCTACTATTTGGGTCATTAATTATAATCGCATCATTAGGGCTTGTCCAAATGCCCGTCAATTCTTCAGATATGGAAATAGCTGTAACTACTGCTTCTCCATTACAAGAAATCAATTCCGTATCTTCAATCATCGCTAATTCATCTGGAAGGCCAAAAATTTGCACCATCATCGTATCTGTAGCAGTACAAGTGCCTGCTTCGTCTACTACTGTCCAATAAAAAGTATAGGCGTTATAAGGATTTCCTGGTTCTATACTTGACACGGTCGTATTCGACGCTACTGGATTATCAATTGTCACACCTAAGGCAGCTTGGCTACTCGGCTGACTCCATTGCCCTGAAAAACCTGCTGGTACTGGATTGGCACAAAGGTTTACTTCATTGCCTTCACATTCTTCAACTATCGGTGTACAAACTTTAGCAATACCTATAGTAACGCCAACATCTACAATTAATCGAGTAGCAGAATATTCGCCACAAACTCCATTCGACAAAGTCCAAAAGAAAGTATAAGTACTGCCTGGTCTTAATCCACTAATAGCCGTTTGCGGTTGGTTTGGATTGGCAATAATTATCTCTTTAGCTTCTGTGGTCCAAATACCTGTTCCTTGTGCTGGTGCTTGTGCACATATTACGGCATTATCAGCATCACAAATGGTCATATCTCCATCACAAACCTGTGCGAGTTCCGTTGGAATTTCTAAAATATTCAATGCTGTTATATTAGAAGCGGCCGATTCACAGCCATTTAATCGTTGCGTTGCATAAAACTGATAGGTGCCTGCGGGAAAATTGCTGACTTCTAAAATCTGAGATTTAAACATATTTGGGCCAGCTACTATTTCCTCATTCGCCGCATTATACCAAGTAAATTCAGTGCCTGCTGGTATATCCTCTTCATCAATAAATAGTATAATATCAGAACTATTAGCTATGCATATATCTCCACTATTATTGGCTATTGGTGCATTTGACACCGCATTTACAGACACAATTAATGGTTCAGACCTTGGTGAGGTACAACCATTGGAAAGAATTTGTAACGTATAACCGCCATTATCTTCTAAATTGGCATTTGCCGTAATAGTGATATTAGGCGTGGAAGAAGTTGCTGTAAAATTTGGTCCTTCCCATAAATAAGTTGCTCCAGACACTGCTGCTGTAGTTAAGGTAATCGCCTCTCCTGCACAAAAAGCATCCAATGGATTAATTTCAGGTTGTGCAAGTAGCGAATTCACACTAATAGCTAAAGTTGCGGTTCCAACTGACGGACATTCATCATTATAAACCTGCAGGGATACCACTCCATTTAAAGCAGTCGTAACCGCATCTAATATCAATACTGGCGATTGAGTAATGGTGTCCATTATAGAGGTGATTTGCCATCTATATTCTGCTGAAATAGTAGGGTATTCTGTCGCGGTTAATATTAAGGTCTGCCCTTCACAAAGGGTCGTCGAATTCGCCGTAATCACAGGGTTTGGAACAGGAATATCCGTAACATCCACCACATTGATGGCTTGATTTGACTGACATCCATCTCCTGTCTTTACAACTAGGGCATAAGTTCCATTCACTTCGGAGGAGGCTGCATTAGGAATAACCAAAATGCTATCTGGAATAGGCGGCATTTCTGTCCCATTTGGGGTAATCCAAGTATAGGTATAAGTGCCATCATTGGCAGGAAAAACATCGGCAATTAAACGGACATTTGTATCATCTGGAATAATACAAGGGGCCGCATCGCCAGAATCAAATAAGGTCGTTATAATAGGCGTAGTCTTTACATCAATTGGTAAAGTCTTGGTAGTCTTACATCCATTTACAGAAGTAATAGTTAAAATATATTCCGCAGCTACTGGAACTTCTGGATTTGTGCCAAAATAAGTAGTCCCATCTGGTGCAGTCCATTCATAACCTGCACCTGCAATAATTGGATTTACATTTAATTGAAAAATGCTCCCTTCACAAGCAGCACCTGCAAAAAAAGCAGTACCATTCGGTTTATTTTCTATCTGTATATCAATGACTTCTGATGGCTCAGACGAACAATTTATGGCTTCTACACTAACGGTCCACTTTCCTGCATCTGTAATATTGGCAGTATCTATTCTCAATTCGGGTGCAGTCGTCGTAAACGTTGCAAATGAACTAGTATTGGTCCAAGTATAAGTATTAGCGTTTAAAATATCGGTTTTTAATACCAATGGACTGCCTTCACAAATAATAGTTCCTGAATCATTAATAATACTCGGTTTAGTCGGCCGATCGGTAATACTAACGACGGTAAATGCTTCCTCAGAAGTACAGCCATTTTTACTAACTCTTAAAGTATAAATGCCTTCATTAGCTTTAGTTGCATTCAAAATAGGTGCTGGCGTTGGTAAATCAGCTGTAAAACCTGGGCCTACCCAACTATAAGTACAAGTTTGGTCGGTTAAAGGAGAAGCAAGGGCAATCGATTCTCCTTCACAAATATTCACAACTGCTGCACTTGTTACCGCTGGAGGAACATCAAAAACCGTAATATTTATGACTTGCGAACCCAAAGAAGAACAATCTACACATTCTACAATTAAATAATACGCATGTCTTCCTGCGGTGGGGTTTTCTATGCTAAAAGATGGAATAATGGAAGTTCCTACCAATATAACCGTGTCTCCGATAACCGTATCTCTTGTCACGATTTCATACCATTGATATTCCAAATCTGTACAATTGACTGCGCTAGTTGTCAAAGTAATTCCATCTACTTGGCAGACCGTATTACTTTCTGCATTAATTAAAGGCGCATCGACATTACTAATGTTGACAAAAAGAGTTCCTGTTGCAGTACAACCTGTTTCTCCAGTCATCGTCAACGTATATATTCCTGAATTATCAACCCCCACATTTGGGATAACTGGGTTAGCATCTGTCGCCGTAAAACTATTAGGTCCTACCCAATTATAAGTAGGAGAAGCACCTGCTGAAATAGGTGTTTGAAAAGTAGAATCTGCAAATAAAAATAAGGCATCATCATCACAAACGCCTACGGAAAAAGTTGGTATTAATGTTTCCGTAATCACTGCTATAGTTGATTGACAAGTCGCACTATTCCCTGCTTTATCGATGGTGGTTATCGTAACCGTAGTCATTCCAGTGTCTGCACAAGAAATTTCTGATGGGCTTATGATAATACTATCTATTTCACAATTATCACTCATTGATAGTACTAAACTATCTACCATTGTAGATAAGTCCGTTACATCACCAACAGGGTTGGTCTGTACGACAAAATCATCTCGACAGATAATTACTGGTGCTATAGAATCTTTTACTTCGACGGTGTATAAACAAGCAGCCGTATTTCCTGCCGCATCTTCAATCCTATAAGTCACTCGACTCGTACCAATAGCAAAATTTTGACTAACAGGAATCGTTGGCGTCAATAACATTCCAGTACTCAGCAAGACATCATTGGAATCTGCAATAGTATAATTAACAACGACCGTAGGAAAGTTTATATTAATAGATAAAACACTGCTACCATCCGTAAAATCAGCGGTTAAATTAGTCTGGCAAGGGTTAATAAAATCTGTAAAATTAGCGGCATCTAAGTTCGGTCGTGCCGTGATGATAATATTTCCATCTGCCGCCCAAGCATTGATTGTGTCTTGATTAACCGTAAAAGTAGTGGTAATATTAGTTGAACATTCACTAATGCTGTCTCCTAGAATAGTTGTTCCTAATAAGACACCATTTTCTCCATAAATATTAAAAAATTCACCTGTATCTCTGTTATCGCCTAAAAAAGAAACAGTAATCAAGCCATCTCCAATTGCATTAGGATTAGTTATCCCAAAAGTATCCACTAAATCATTGGGCACTTGACCTGCATTGGCGTCTGTTCTAAAAGTGAGGAATGCGGCAATGGTTCTATCAAAATTATCAAAAGCACCACAATTATCCGCAAAGTTAGTCGGGAATGGTAAGACTACTGAAGCTTCGCAACTATTACTATCTGTATAAGTTGTAATACCTGTCGGGCAATCAAAAGTAGGCGCTATTTTATCTGCGACGGTTAATTGGAAAGTACAACTATCTTGATTTCCCGAACAATCTGTAGCATAATAAGTTAAGAGATGACTGCCTACGTCAAAAGTTGCCATTGGCACCGTATCTAAATTAGCTATTGCACCACCATCCACTTTATAAGTCAAAGTGATAGAAGTCGCTGGCATTTCGAAATCATAGTCAAGACTTACCTGAGCATTTCCATCTGTACAAATATTATTGATGGCTTCTGTTCCAGATCCATTCGCTCCAAGTAATAAAGTAATAACACTATCTTTTGCATATTCATTGGCAATAGCCGCCGAAAGTATAATCGTAGTCGTGCTATTTCCACATTGGCTAGCTGCTGGATTTGTTCCTGCAAACACCGTCCCATCTTCACCAATAATACTAAAAATTTCGTTAGCACCTTCTCCGTCTACGCCATTTAAATTAATCGTTACCCTTACTTCACTAGTTATTATTTTATTCGGAGCAATACTACCTATATTAAAATTAAAGACTAAAGTATCAACGGGTACTTCATTAATATCTCCAATAGCTGCATTGGTGAAATGCTGAGTTAAACTTAGAGAATCGCGCCCTGTTGTACCCGTACAGTCATCAAAATAAAAGGGTTTTGGAAGGGTGATATTTTGTCCACAAAGGCTAGTATCACTTTCCACCACCATATCCAATGGACAAATAATGGTTGGAGCTATCGTATCTACTATATTGATGCTTTGAGTAAACTCGGCTGTATTACTACAAGCATCTGTTACTCGCCAAGTTCTTAGGATAGAATAGTTATAAAATTCACAAGTATTTGGATCACTACTTCGAGTATTCGTTTCCCCTAAATATTGAATAATTGGACTATCGCTACAATTATCCGTCGCTGTAATATCTGTACCAATCACAGGAACAGGTATGGTATCTCCATTACATTGAATGGTAATATCCGTTACTAAACCTACTAAAACTGGAGCAGTCGTATCAATTAATATAATTTGCTGCGTACTATCGCTGCTATTACCGCAAGCATCTTTAACTGTCCAGGTTCTAATAATCGTATCTAAAACACCACTTCCCACACAATCACCTCCTATCACTAAATCTACAAAGCTAAAATCGGGTGCAGTATCACAGTCATCACTTAAATTTGTGGGCTGCCCTGTAATCGTTATATCATCCCTCAATTCACAACTGACTGTTACATCCGCAGGCATCGTAAAAGTTGGTGCAAGCGTATCTACAACGGTAATTATTTGAATGGAGGTATCTGCATTATTAAAAGCATCTACCACAATCCAAGTTCGAGTGATGGTATAATTATAAGTCTGACAAGAATCTGGATGTGTTCCTTGATCATCGTCTTCAAAAAAGTCAATAAATAAGTCTTCTTCTAGTGTACAATTATCTGTAGCGGTTAACAAGATAAAAGAAAAGGGTATATCGTCACAAGTAGAAATCGTATCGTTCGGAACATCTGTCAATACTGGCGCAACGGTGTCAATCACGGTGATTAGTTGGGTGTCTATCACACTATTATTACAATCATCTGTAGCCGTCCACATTCGAGTAATATTAATGGACGACAATGTCGTATCCATAATTTCTGTCACGGTAATGGTCAAACCCGTATCACAATTATCTGTTGCGTTAATCCCTTCAATAGAAGCAATCGGAACTTCACCACAAGAAACCGTCGTATCTAATGGAATATTTGTTAAAATAGGAGCAATCGTATCAAAAAATGAAATTCGTGCAGTATCTCTGCCTTCTTGACCACAAGTATCCCTGTATAGAATTACTGCATCCAAATACCAATTACAGTCATTTGTTGGAATAAAGTTCGCATTAAAGGGATCACCTATTCCAAACCAAGTCCCTTCTACGCCGTCTCTATCTTTATAATTAATTCCATTGAATTTTAACTTAGTTCCATTTTGGTCAAAAACATCTTTCGCACTTATTCTAATAAACCACTGATTCGTTTTAATAATGTCTGCTCCACAAGTTTCTGTTGTATCCGAATGTATGCCCGAAACATTTAAGCCTGCATTATCAATTACCGTATAAGTTGCCATGGTAGAATCCATATTTCCACAGGCATCTGTAACAACAAAAGTGGCCTCGTAATCAATATTATTACTACAAACAACTACGGTATCAATACTTGCTACCGTCCATTGCGTAGAAGTATCGCTGTTATCAATAGTCGTACAAAAATCAGTTGCCGTAGCATAACCATGAGCTGCTAACCAAGCTGCTAAAGTAACCGAAGGATTAGACAAATTAACGGTTGTATCTTTAGCACCTAGATTGATAATGGGTTGAATAGTATCCCTTACATTAATATTCCCTGTCGCAGTGGAGGTATTACCACATTCATCCGTAGCTGTAAAAATCACAACCGCATCACCCGTAATTCCACAACTATCCAAGCCTATAAAATCATGCGTTACCGTAAAATTGGAAGCATCTGTAATCGTACCATTTCCGTTAGCCGTTAACCAATTGCTGATGGTATCTGTAATATTTTCTGCTATATTACAATCATAATTAATATCCGTGGGATTACTTGTCCAAACAGGGGCAGTCTCATCCTCCACAATCGTAATTGTTTGTATATAAATAGTTGAATTGTCTGCCGTATCCAAAACCTCCCATGTTCTAGTAAATTGACCACAAGCTGCTGGTCTCGTTCCTTCTCCATTATATCGAATGGTCTCAACGCCACAATTATCCGAAGCCATAATAGTACTAATACTTGGTGGCAGCGGAACATTACCTAAACTAGAATAGCTCGTATCTCGAGGCAAGGTCGTTAAATTAAAGATAGGCCGAATCGTATCTCTAATAAGTAACCTCAAAGCAGTACGGATAATTTCACTTTCCCCTGTTACATCTTCTACATAATAGTCTATGTTCACAAAAGTATTTCTAGCTGCTCTAATAACCTCTCCTATTTGATAACCGCCACTAATGTTATTGATATAAAAAGTGTCTATATCATTACCATTATCTGCTGTAAAACTGATAGTATTAGGATGTCCCCAATCCAAAGTAGCCGTACAAGTATTGTCGGTAAAAATGGTGTCTGGGCCAGTATAGTTAATGGTGAAATTTTGAGCAGTTAGAACTGTAGAAAAACTTAAAGTACAGCCCACTATTATCAGTAGGAGCAATAGCCATTGCTGCAAGGGTAATCGGTTGTCCATAAATTACTTTTTAGTCTGAATTGCCGGGTTGTTCCCGTGCGCTATTATCTGGTTGAATGCGTAAGTAATGGAGAAATTCCAAAGTTATTGGAATAAAATTGGATTAAGCAAAAAACTAAGCAGTCTGTTTTGCCTAGTATTTTCATTTATTCAGATACGTAGGTAGGAGTTGGCTTTTTTACAAAAAAAAGACAATACATCTTATTTTGTAGGTTACCAAAATCGGTTATTGTTCAAAGATGAAGGAGTGTAAACTCCTGAGCCGCAAAGCGGATGGGATGCCATTTGTTGCTTATGTTATATTAAATCGGTCTGGAACGGGGTAATTTTTAATCGGTTTATTTCTTGTAAAAACTTATCTATTACTATTATTTAAATATATACATAAATCTTACCAATTTTTATAATATGTAACAGAATGACTCCTTTTTTACTAAAAGGTGTCGACTTTTGTCGTTTATTTAGATAATGAACCGTTATTGAAAGTTATTAGAAGTCATTTTTCCAAAATAACAACCTCCAATAACTTCTAATAACTTTCTTAATTTTCATTTCTTCCTTTAAATTTTTTATCAATGACATTTTCATTTAAAAAACCATTGAGTTGATCTACTTCTAAATTAGAAATGATTTCACCAAATTCATTGATTTTAATGTCAAATCCTTTGAGATCGCTGTGAACTTCTGGTTTGCCTTGAATGGCTTTTTTCCTTGGCATGACTGTCGAGTTGCGAGTTGCGGGTTACGGGTTGTCCGAAATCACACAAATCTGATTATAAAAACTGATTTAAAAATATCAGCCTTAATAACTCAATTTCTATAGGTAACAGTTCCCGAAATCCTACTTTTTCCTACAACTAACTCGCATCTCGCAACCCGTAACTCGTTTATACAGCTGCCTTCATCGCATCAAAAGCATCAAAAGCAGTCACTAATCGAGTAGCTGTTTCTTCTTTACCAATTAAGGCTATAATCTCGTAAATAGATGGCCCTTTCATTGTTCCTGAGACGCCAATTCTGAGGATAGGTAGTACGTTCCCAAATCCCAATTCACTTTCTTCGACAAATGCTTTGACAACCGTTTCTATATTATCTGCCTTGAAATCAGTAACCTCATTGATGGCATTGCGCAAAGTTTCAAATTTTGCTCGTCTATCTGGCTTCCACTTTTTGCGAATTGGTTTGCCTTCGTATTCTTTAATATTTTCAAAAAAGTAATAGCCTTTTTCCCAGAACTCAGGCAATAACATCACTCGTTCTTTCATCAAGCCACAGAATTGTTCTAAAAACACTTGGCTTGGGGTATGTCCATTTGCTTCAATAATTGGTCGAACCATTTTTGCCAAAACGCCATTATCTGCGGCAATCAAATATTGTTGATTGAACCATTTTGCTTTTTCATAATCAAATCGTGCACCTGATTTGCCTACTTTATCCAAAGAAAAATTTTCTACTAACTCCTCTAAAGAAAATATTTCTTGTTCTGTGCCTGGATTCCAACCCAAAAAGGCTAAGAAATTGACAACTGCTGCTGGGTCAAACCCAAAATCTTTAAAGCCATCAAAAGAATCTTCTTCGGTTGCCCCCTTCCAACCTAATGGGAAAACAGGAAAACCAAATTTAGCCCCATCTCTTTTACTTAATTTCCCTTTTCCTTTTGGCTTCAAAATCAATGGTAAATGCGCAAAAACAGGCATTTCATCCCCCCAACCAAAAGCTCGATATAATAGCACATGATGTGGCGTACTAGATAGCCATTCATCTCCTCGAATGACTAAATTGATTTTCATCAAACGGTCATCTACCACATTCGCCAAGTGATAAGTCGGCATCCCGTCCCCTTTCATCATCACCTTATCATCTAATTCGTTGGAATTAAATTTAACCATTCCTTTAATTTCATCATTAAAGCTAATGGTCTCATCCGTAGGTACTTTTAGCCGAATAACATAAGGCGTATTATCTGCTAATAATTGCTCGACCTCTGCGGCGGACAAACTAACGCTATTGCGCATTTTTTGTCGAGCAGTACTATCATATTTAAAAGAGTGATTACCTGCGGCAACAGCTGCTTCTCTAGCAGCAGTTAATTCTTCTGGCGTATCAAAAGCATAATAAGCGTTACCACTTGCTATTAACTTTTGAGCATATTCTTTATAAATAGCTTTTCTTTCCGATTGTCGGTAAGGGCCATAATCCCCTCCATATCCGGGGCCTTCGTCTGGAACTAAGCCAACCCATTCCAAAGCTTCTTTGATATATTCCTCTGCTCCTGGTACATATCTTGTCTGGTCAGTATCCTCAATTCGCAAGACAAAAGCACCACCTTTTTGTTTAGCGATTAAATAATCATATAATGCTGTTCGCACACCTCCAATGTGCAGTGCACCCGTAGGACTTGGGGCAAATCTAACTCTTGGTTTATCCATTGGTTATCAAAGTATTATGAATGAATTAAGTAATGTATTTTATCGAACGAAAAAAAATAGAAATAAATTCCGTATATGGGCAGCAAATTTAACTTTCAATTCGTTCTGAAAAGAAGGAGATTATTGAAACTATTTTTAGCATAATTTTGTACTTCTTTTAAGCGGTGCAAAATTAGGTGAAAATCCCACAGTAACCAACTTAAAAAATAATTGACTAATCTCTTTACAGCTGGTAAAAGCAATTTTATATTTTGCTATTATCTGATTTTGTTTTTATGACTTTGAGAAAATTCATAATCCAAAAAAAAATTAACACTAAAACACTATTTCCCGAACTTTATCCAAAATTAGAATCCATGTATTTAGTTAAAACTCCTAAAATTATCCAAAACCTCTTTCCGAATTTCACTTGGAAAGTACCTACCGAAGAAAAAGTTATTTACCTTACTTTTGACGATGGTCCTAATCCCGAAGTAACACCTTGGGTTATTGAGCAATTAGCAGCATATAATGCTAAAGCTACCTTTTTTGCGGTTGGTGAAGAAGTAGATAAATATCCTACTGTTTTTCAACAAGTAATTGATGCAGGACATACAACAGGTAATCATACCTATAATCACGTTAGTGGTTGGGCATCTGATAACATTCCTTTTTTCCATAATACTAGAAGATGTGCGAGATTGGTCAATTCTACTTTATTTAGACCACCTTTTGGTCGATTGAAGCCAAAGCAAGCGCAGTTTTTGCAAAGACATTACCGCATCGTGATGTGGGATGTTTTAAGTGGAGATTTTGATAATAATATTACAAACGAACAATGTCTAGCGAACGTCACTAAAAATGTAGTAGCTGGCTCAATTGTCGTTTTCCATGATAGTGCCAAAGCAAAAGATAAATTACAATATGTACTTCCCAAAGTACTGGCTCATTTCGCTGCTCAGGGTTATACTTTCGAGCAATTGAATGACCAAAATCTGGAGAAACGTGCGCTTAAAACGGCGTAGTTCCCAAAACTGATAGTTAAAAACTTACAGGCTGTTCCGATTATTTGGAATGGTCTGTTTTTGTTTAAAAATATTTACTTTCGCAGTTATTATGATTATAGCTGTAAATACTCGTTTCTTACTAAAAGACCGCTTGGAAGGCATCGGTTGGTTTACCTATGAAACTATCCGAAGATTAGTTGAATGGCATCCCGAACATCAATTTATCTTCTTCTTTGACCGACCTTTCCATGAAAAATTTGTCTTTGCGAGTAATGTAAAACCAGTTGTACTTTTCCCCCCTGCCAGACATCCTTTTTTATTTTATTTATGGTTTGAATTTGCGGTAAGTAATGCTTTAAACAAACACAAAGCAGATATTTTCATTTCTACAGATGGATTTTTATCCTTAAAAACGGATGTCCCTACCTTATTAGTTATCCACGATTTAGCGCATGTTCATTTCTCACAACAAGTCAAATATTGGGAACAGAAATATTATAATTACTTCATGTTGAAATTTGCGAAAAAAGCAGCTAGAATTGCTACGGTTTCGGAGTATTCTAAACAAGATATTCAGCAACAATATAATATCTCACCAGAAAAAATTGATGTCGTCTATAATGGAGTTCGGTCAGATTTTAAACCCGTAGCTGCTATTACCAAAAGAGCGATTAAAGCAAAATATAGTGACGGGCAAGATTACTTTTTCTATATCGGAGCAGTACATCCTCGTAAAAACATTCATCGACTAATTACGGCTTTTGACCAATTCAAGCAAATTACTTACGCACCAATAAAATTATTAATTGCAGGGCGTTTTGCATGGCAAACAGGCGTCGTTAAAACAGCTTATGAGAAAGCCGTTTTTCAAAAGGACATTCAATTTTTAAATTATGTTGCTGATGAAGAAGTACCTCTTTTAATGGGAAGTGCTTTAGGATTTGTGTATGTCTCCTTATTTGAGGGCTTTGGTATTCCGTTGATAGAAGCGATGCATTGTGAAGTGCCGATTATGACTGCAAATGTTTCTTCTATGCCAGAAGTGATTGGGGAAGCGGGAATAAAAGTAGAACCCGAATCTATAGAAGCCATTAAAAATGGAATGATTGAGCTTTATAATAATAAGGCAAAACGAACAGCATTAATAGAATTTGGAAAAATACAACGACAAAAATTCAGTTGGGAACAAACTGCTAGAGCTTTAGAAAATAGCCTCGAAGAAATAATTGAAAAAAACAACAAATGAGAAAATGAACTAATATTGAATAGCAAGCTCAAAAAATAGTTTATTCAGGAATAATAATTAGTTTAACCAATTGAATAAAACTAGAACCATGGCTATTAACAAACAAAACGACATTGCTCATTTTTATCAATATAGTCTAACTATAGGCATCGTCCTATTTTATGGCTTATATCTATTTTCTTCTACGATTTACTCAGGAGGTTCTCATGCAGATATAAATGCTGCTGGTTTTGATTGGGTCAGCAATTATACCTGTGATTTATTTCATACACATGGGTTAAATGGAGTGCCGAATCCAGCAAGACCAATTGGATTGGTAGCGGTTGTCCTTATTTGTACAGGGATAGGTTACTTCTTTTTTCAATTCTCCCAGCTTATTCCAATGCCTTTATTTTGGAAAAAAGGCATTCAAGTAACAGGTACGCTTTGCATGATTTGTACAATATTGATATTTACTGACCTTCATCATACCATGGTGCTTATGGCAAGTTTGTTTGGCTTACTTGCGTTAATTGGTGTTATTAGAGGACTGCTAAAAAATAAATTCTATAAATACCTTTGGGCTGGAGCCGCTTGTATTTTGCTATTAATCGGCAATAATTATTTCTATTATTTTGACATTATTACAGCTATTCTGCCATTGATTCAAAAAATATCCATTGTACTTGTTTTAACATGGGTGATGAGTTTGAACTTTGAACTAGTGAATATTCAAGCAACAACTGTAACCCGACTCTCCTGAGTCGTATGCCTTATCTATAATCCACCCACAGTTTTCACCGTGGAACCTGAATAGAAAAGGAAGTAATGGATTACTAATCTTAGAAACCTAGCAAATGCAATTCAATCAACGCTATTTTTTATTCGCAGTTTTACTTTTTATAATAGAAGTATTGATTGCCTTATATGTCAAAGACTCGATTATTCGACCTTATGGAGGTGATTTTTTAGTGGTCATTTTACTATATTATTTAGTACGGACTTTTTGGAATGGCTCTGCTTTTCAAGTTGCTTTGGGCGTACTTTTTTTCGCTTATACGGTCGAAATTTTACAATATTTTAGAATAGTCGATTTATTAGGTTTAAGAGGAAATCGTCTAGCTGAAATTGTTATTGGGACGGGATTTAGTTGGTGGGATATGGTTGCTTATACCCTCGGTGTTATAGTTGTTTATTTCATTGATAAATAATAAGTAACGAACGAACACTTCATCGTTCATCCCCGATAAAAATCGGGATTTCGTTTTACTCAACATTCATATTTCATCGTTTCCTTCTTTACTTGTAGTTTTGTGGAAAATCATAAATATGTCAACTATCCATAAAAGTATTCCTATTCCTCATATTGTGCTGTTAGAAATAGATAATCCACCAGCAAATAGTTTGTCTAAAGTCATCAAAAAAAGATTTATTGAATTACTAGTGGTTTGCGCAAGAAGTTAGCGGCAGTTAATATTCTTCAATTTCTTTCCTTTGTCGAACCCTTTGAACTTCCATTTTAAAGGTTTTACTAAGCACCGATTGTAGAACTCTATATAAGCTCTAAT
>Ga0208544_10000222_pt1 | contig 46981 bp, 30 predicted proteins | sample DEB08_DNA_9_FD_184526 | JGI IMG/M metagenome (GOLD analysis project Ga0208544, IMG submission 184526) | Aqueous microbial communities from the Delaware River and Bay under freshwater to marine salinity gradient to study organic matter... | ecosystem: Environmental > Aquatic > Marine > Coastal ... | reverse complement strand
AGGCTGACCGCCGGGGCCAGTGAATAATCCATCACCGCGACGGCCACGTCATTTGCCACCAGACCCGGTGCGGCAAAGGCGTTGCCTTCTTTTGTGCCAAGCCGCCAATACCCGCCGTGAATCCACAAGAACACCGGGCGGCCCGGCGCTGCCCCATAGAGGTCAAGGGATGATCCGCTGTCAGGATCAAAGACGAGGTTCCGCCTGCACGGAACTTCTGCCATGGCCTGTGCGCTGATCCGGTTCAACTGGGCGAATTCATCGTCAAAAGAGGCGACACTTTCGCGGGCGTTGAAATCGTGGTCGATTTGCGGATCAAGCGGGAAGGCGTTCATTTGAAGGCGGTGGTGTTGATGATCGGATTGCGGATCATGCCGATGCCTTGGACGTGGGCCTCCATCACGTCGCCGGGCCACATGAATTCCTGTGGGGTACGGCCAGCGCCGACACCTTCGGGCGTGCCCGAGGCGATGATATCACCGGGTTCCAGCGTCATGCCCCTCGACAGGTCCGCGATCAGTTCATCCACTTTAAACAGCATGTTAGCGGTGTTTGAACGCTGTTTTTCCACGCCATTGATGGTCAGCCATAAATCCAGCGTCTGGGGATCTGGGATTTCATCGGCCGTCACGATGCAGGGCCCGAAAGGCGCATAGGTGTCCATACCCTTGGAGAATATCCACTGACCTGCCCGGCGGTTGTCGCGGGCCGAAACATCGACCATGATCGAATAGCCAAACACATGTTTGAGCGCATTTTCACGCTTCACGTGGCTGGCGTTGGTGCCGATGATGACGGCCAGCTCCACTTCCCAGTCCAACTGCTGGGTCATGTCGGCGTCATGGTTCACGGGTTCATTGGGGCCAACGACCGCGGTGGGCGGTTTGGAAAAGACCACAGGTTCCTTTGGCAAATCAGGAGAGACATCCAGCGCCTTCGTGCTTTCGGCAATATGATCAAGGTAGTTCAGCCCGATGCCAAAGATATTCTTGCGCGGGCGCGGGATCGGGGCCAACAGGGTGACGCTTTCGATGGGCAGGGCCAGGGCATTGCCCCAAACGCCGGCCGCCAGATGCAGCGCCTCGCGCAGTTGTGCAACAGCGACGGGGCCCAGATTGATGAAATCAAGCATATGATCTGGCAGATCAAGCCCAGCATGTTCGCCAAAGCCTGCAACATCGACAACGATGCCGTCTTCGATCACGCCCAGACGTGCGGCGGCTTCGATATCGGTTCTATATGTGACGAGTTTCATGTGGTTCCTAACAAGTTGATGGGCCGTTTTGGGTCAACGGCCTTATGTATTGAGATGCTGCTGGCCGTTGTTTTCGCCAAATGCTTCTTCGCGGTAAAGGCCCAATGCGCGGATCACCGGCAGATCGTTGAGGCAGAACAACACGGCATCCTCAGTCGGGGATGCATTGCCATGTTCATGCCAGGCCCATGAGGGGACACAGAAGATGTCCCGCTCTGACCAGTCGAACCGTTGCCCGTTGATGATGGAATATCCGGCACCCTTGGCCACCTGATAGAGGGAGCTGCCAGTGTGCCGATGGGCCTGTGTGACTTGGCCGGGTGCAAGACGCTGCATGCTGGCCCCGAGGGTTTTCATCACGGGGCCGTTGTTGGTGGGGTTCACATATTCCAACAGGGTCCCGTCAAAGGGCGATGGGTCAGAGGCGGCACTGTATTTTTCCAGCGCCTCATAGGTGCGGTCCCATTCGTATTTGAACATCGGGCTATAGCCCTTGTCCCATGTGCCGCCGCCCGGTGTAAGACCCGGATTGCCCCAGGTTTTTGTCATGTCATCAACGGGATAGGCCACAGGTTCTGTCAGGTTCGGATGCACCTCAAAGAAGTTCGCCTCAAGTGCATTCACAAATGGAATGTCCAGCCCGTCTTGCCAGATGCAGGGGCTGCCGGTGTCTTCGACGGCATGTTCATGCCATGTGCCATTGGGGGTCAGAACAAAATCGTTGCGGCCCAGGGTCATCTTGTGCCCGTCAACAACCGTATAGGCACCGGTGCCTTCCATGATGAAACGGATGGCGCTGGCGGAATGGCGGTGCGCGGTCGCCTTTTCGCCGGGGTGCATGACCTGCAGGCCCGCATAGATCCAGCCGACTGCGGCTGAAACGTCGGTTCTGCCGGGATTGTTGAAGTAGATCACGCGGCGCCCCGCCTTTTCCGGCGTTACCAAATCAACAGATCGCAATACTTTTTCGCGCAGCTCTGCATAGCGCCACAGGACCGGCACCGACTGGGATTTCGGCTCCCAGGGTTCGATCTTGTTGGCGACGGTCCAAAGCGCGCCGGTGTGATAGCCGTCCAGCTCCTTGTAATATTCAAGCAGTTCGGGCGTGTCTTCGACATTGGCCCGTCCGGCCACGTTTTCACCTGGCATGTGCCGCTCTCCCCCGATGACGTCGCCTTCAGCCTAAAAACTTTTAGGCTTAAAGTAAAACCCTATCAGGGGATCATTCGATCAAAACATCTGCCTCAAAACCGCCATTGCGCCATGTTTCAAGTGCCGCGACAAAGCCCGGACCACTTAGGCCATCCACCGCGCTCTTGTAATATCCTGCGGCCTTGAGCCGTTCCTGAACGGCCGTGATGGTATCGCGCGACCAGTCAGAGGTATTTTGCGTGATCTGTTGGATGCTTTCGCCGCTGTCCTCTGCCGCACCGCGCAGCAACAAGTTTGCTGCGGCATTCGGATTGCGCGCTACGATACGGCCCTCGTCCAGCAAGATGGCCCCGGCTACATAGCCGCGCGGCTCGCCTGCCTTGATGGCGCGGCGGAAATATTCAAGCGCTTCTGCGGGATCACCGGCTGACCCGTCCCGGGCCAGCACGCCAAGATTGTAATTGGCAATGGCAGAGCCAAGATCGGCCGCCTCATTTAGCAATTGTACCGCCCGCGCTTCGTCTTTCTGCAGGCCGGCCCCTTCGAACAGGGCAACGGCAAGATTGATTTTGGCATCCGCGCTGCCGGCTTTGGCTGCGGCTTCGAACAGACGAAGGGCCTCTGTCTGGTTTGCTGGGACACCACGTCCGGCTTCGGTCATCAGGCCAAGGCTGACCATCGCGCGCAGATCGCCCTGATCTGCGGCAATCTTGTACAGGCGCACCGCCTCTTCCACATCACCGGCAGCGATTGTGGCGCGGGCCAGAAGGGCGGTGTAATGGGGCAAATTCGGGCTGGCGGCGGCGGCGGCCTGACAGGCTTGGATGGCTGACAGGGCATTGGGCTGCAATTTGCTGAATGGCACGCCCGATGTGCTGGCCGTTGCATCGCGCGGATGGGTGGCCAGACGTTCACACAGCCGCCCGGCACCGGCCTGAGAGTCGGCAGGCAGGGTTGCAATCAGGCGCCGCGCATCCCGGGCGTAGGTGCCATTGGGATATTGATCGAGGTAGAATTGCACGAGGGGTCGCATCCGCCCCCGACGGGCCAATTGCCACAGCCGCTCTTCTTGCGCGTCTTGTTGCGGTGGCGCGTAGTCACGCGACAGGGTGTTGCCGTCAGCGAGGGAGGGATCGAGAAAGGCCATGACCTGCTGGCTATGGACCCCTTGTGGATAGCGTTCTGCATAGAGCTTCATCAATTGCGGATCGCGTGCATTTGCCGCCACTTGCCACAGCAGGGTTTCAGCCGAAACCGTGTCAGGACGCGGATCAAAGCGGAACTGGCGCGTCAGCGATGAGTTCTCCCAGGGGATTTGCCGACCACCGGTTGAGGACAGCACGTCCTTGCGCACAGAAATCATCAGATCGGACACATCAAGGCCAGGCGTATAGATATGGCTAAGCAATGCTTCGGTGAAAAAGCTGTTCCTGCCTGTACCGTCATAGGCGACATTGTCAGGCTGTGTCGCAAAGGAAATCATAAAATCCGCTGCATTGCCGATCCGTGCAAGCCCCTCTGAGACAGAGGTCAGGATTCCTTCGAAGGGGTTGTTCCTGCAGGCATCAAGAAAGACGAATTTGATCCCCGGTGCGGCTTCCATACGTTCCAGAATAACGCTGAGGGGGATCGTCTGTTCGCCGATATCCTCGGGACGTTGAATTCTGGCGTCTGTCGGTACGAGGTAGTTTTGCCCGCCGACCTGAAACCCATGTCCAGCGTAATAGAACAGCGACACATCAGCGTTCTTAATCGCCGTTGAAAACTGTTCAGAAATATCGGCCATTTGTTGGTGCCCGACATCAAGGCCCAGAAACACCTCAAACCCCAGCCCTTCCAAAGCGACGGTAATGTCGGCAGCATCATTGCCCGGGTTGTCCAGCGGGCTGACCAGTTCGTAATCAGAGTTGCCGATAATCAGCGCAACACGGCGTTCATCCGTGATCTGGGCCAGGGCTGCAAAGGGCCAGAGCAGGGCAAGCGACAAAACAACGATGGATTTGGTCAAAAGCATCTGCATCTGTTCCCCTTTTTACAACTCAATAGCACGTACCAATGCTGTATCAACCGTATCAAATGCCTGGATCACCCTTGCACCGGTTTGACGCTGCAATGCTGCAACCTCGGGATCGTCGGCGCGGATCAAAGATATCGCTTTGCGGATCTCTGATTTGGCCTCATTCACCGCGCCGCGCGCCTCGTTCAGGGCATCACGCCGGATGGCGCGGCGTTCGGCGTCGCTTGTTGCAGAGGCCAGCCGACGCTGCGCGCGGGCTGCTGCGGCCGAGACTTGGCTGCGGGCCGTCCGTATGGTTGCGGTCACAGTTTCCAGACCGGGCGGCAGATCATTGGAAATTTGATCCAATGCATTCGCATAGGTGTCCAGGGACGCGGTCAGGCAAGTCATGTAATTTGCGAAATCCTGATCACCAGAGCCACAAGATTCTAGTGTTGTCTCAAGTTGGGTTGAGACCGTATCGACCACTGCAAATGTGCCCTGCGCCCCGGGAAGGGTCTGCGGCTGTCCGGGCGTATCTGGTCTGGTCAGGCTGCGTGTACTCTCTGGCGTCAGGCTTGGCGGACCCGAAGGGATCAAGCTGATTGAGGTGCCGGGGGAAAAGCGGTCAGTCGGGTTGGGCAGGGTACCGATGCCCGTGGGGATCGTATTGACCTTTGGCGGAATGATCGGATCATTCACGGTAAAGGTTCCGTTTATTGTGGCAACGTTATAGTTGGACAGACCCCGTCCCGCCAGGCCGCCCACAGAAATGGCGAATGGTCCGTCTGCGGCCAATGCGCCGTCGCCTGCGCCTGCGCTTGTCAGAACGGCAAGGTCGACAGAATCCGCGTTGAGAAGACCCGCGGTGGTGAATTCCGTTCCGCCAAATGAAAACGGCTGCCCTTGCACTTTGGTCTGGTCATTGGCCCGGATCAACAAAGGGGCGGGCACAATTGTAAAACTGCCATCCGCAAAGACGAGTTCATAGTCCTCCAGACCCGTGCCGACAGGATTGCTGGCGGTGATGGTGAAGGGACTGGCCCCGACCTGTGCCGTGGCTGCAATGGCCGCGCTTGTCAGGGTCACGCTGTCCAGGCGGGCATCGTCGTCAATCCCGGTTACGGTGAATTCCGTCCCTTCAAAGGTAAAGGTAGTGCCATAAACTTTTGTCTGATCATTGGGTGTGATCACCAGACGTCCTGGGCCCACCACCATGATCCCGTTCACCAGAGTGATGGAATAATTGTCCAGGCCCGTCCCCTGTGGATCAGAGATCAAAATGGCCTTGCCTGCCGGGCCGGTCATGGGGGCGTCGATATTGGTGGCTTCGCTGGACAATGCCGCCCGGGTAACCGCGTCATCGTTCAGGAGGCCGGTAACCGTGAACTCATTGCCCGTAAAGGTAAATTCGCGGCCAAAACGTTTGTTTTGATCGTCTGCCGTTATGGTCAACGGGGCCGGAATGATGGTCAGACTGCCGGGAATGATGCTGACTGAATAATTCTCCAATCCGGTGCCGACCAGCCCGGATCCGATGACGGGAAACGGCCCACCGCTGACCTGTGCTTCTGCACTGGCACCGGCGCTGCTGATTGTCAGGCTGGTCACGCTGGTGGCGCTGATCCCCGATACGGTGAATTCCGTACCGCTAAAGCTGAGGGTTTCGCCGTAGAGTTTGGAGAAATCGTTGATTGTGATCGTGGCGGGTATGGGAACCACTTGCACGGTGCCGTCAATAATCTCGATCGAGTAATTGGACAATCCCTCGCCCTCAAGGCTTTCAAGAGTGACAGAATATGCCGTCGACGAAATGGGCACCGAGGCCGCCGCACCGGAGCTGATGACCACCCCGCCAGTGATCCGGTCTGGGGCAAAAAGGATACTGGCGTCAAATCGCACGCCCGAGAATGTCAGTTCCGTCCCAAAGGGTTTGGTGAAATCATCGATCAGGATAAACAGGTCTGCCTCAGAAACCGTACCGTTTTCAGGTAGTTGGCGGACAGTATAGGTCTGGCCCTGCGTACTGGTGAAGCTGGAAGGAAAGCTGTAGGTCACGGTGCCTACATTGCGATCTGACAAGATCACCTGATCTGCCAGCGCCGCCACATTCCCGGTGTCGCCACTGGTTCCAAACAGATAGATGTCAGGCCCGCCGGAAATCAGGCCATCGCCGGCCGAATGGCCTGTTGTCGATCCGTTATAAATGAAATTCATGTCAGGGAAGATCGCATCAATCGCGGTGATGACGGGCCAAGTCGTGTAAAGCCGGGGCTGATCCAGACCATTCAGCGGAAAGGACCAGGTCGCCGAGAAATCCCAGCTGAATTCTGTCGTAGACGCGATGTCGTAGAAAAATTGCGTATTTCGCAACTGTTCAGAGGTGATGGCAGCCACATCGTTTGACGCCGTAATTGCGGGACCACCGACGGTCACGCCACCACCGCCAACGCTTTCGTCACCACCGCCAACGGTTGTGAAATCGATATCTATTCCACCAAAAGCACCACTGCTGGTCTGCCCTGTGGTTGACGGAACAAAAAAGGAGCCCCTGATACTGAATGGATCATCAAGGTCGTCGCCGGTGATAGCACCTGTCCTGGCATTGGTGCTGGCACCAGAATAGCTGACAGGCCCATTGGCGATCACGTTGCGGATGTTGGAGTAATTATAGCCGGTTATGCCGCCGACGCGGTCATTTGACGATACGGTCAGGCTGGTCCCTGAAACGCTTGCGGATGAATAGGCGTTGCTAACGGTGCCAGCATTATATCCGGCGATGCCCCCGGCGTCGACGTTTTCGGTCACCGAAAAGCTGATGGAGCCCGCGGAATGGACCTGATCAAGCTGACTGCTAGAGTTGTTTTCCCCCGCGATGCCGCCAATGCGCAATTCCGTCCGGCTGGGGGGGGATGAAAACGATGGATCAACCTGATCGGTGATCGTCACCTCTGAGAAACTGCTGCGGATCGTTCCTGCGTTGGTTCCGGCAATGCCGCCACCGCGCGTTCCAGTGGTGGTGATTGTACCCTGGACCGATACCCCTTCGATAACTCCGCTGTTTGTTCCTGCGATGATCCCTGCCCGGGGGCCGCTGATGTTGGCCGCTGTTACGGACAACTCGCGCACTTCAGCGCCTGATCCCAGCTGCGAGAACAATCCCGTCAAAAAGCCGCCTACGCCTGCATATTGGCGGATAAACAGGTTGCTGATTGTATGGCGACGCCCATCCAGGCTGGCCCCAAAGAAATTGGGCACAAAGCCTGAGTTTGAGAAGCCATTGCTTTCATTGAAGGGATCAAACCAGCCTGCGGTGACGCTGGCATCAATGTCGTTTGCCAGCGCAAAGTCCAGATTGCCGTTTTCAATGGTTGTCATCCCCTGCAATCCATAGACATCGGCAAGCAAATAGGGATCGTTTGCCGTCGAACTGCCGCCCAATACGCGCAAGAATGAAGCTGGTACAGATCCTGTGTCGAGCACAAAATTTGTAGCGCGGAAGGAAGGAAGCGGGTCGCCTATTTGCTCCCAATACCCTTCTTGCAGTCGAAAAGTGCCAACATCGATATGGCCTTCGGGACCGGTTGAAATGGGATCACCCACGCTGTTTAGAGCTGTCAACGTCAGTCCACCATTCGTGGCAGTAATGGACTGATTGATCGTGATTGTCCTGTCTGCCACGAGAGACAAGGTGGAATTTGAGGTCCAGTTCAGGGCTGCATCTATTGTGATTGTACCAAGCTCACCTGCGTCAGCAAACGAGATAACAGGATCGGGCCCGACAGCAACTGCAGGTGAGGTTTCGATGCTGACCGATGCACTGTCCAATTGCGAGATGAGAGTTGCCGCCTCAATCTGGTTGACTTCCGTCGCGGTGGTTACAATCTCAATATCTGTGGGGTCCAGCAGAAGTTCGCCGGTATTGCCCGCATCCGCACGTAGATCCGCGTTGCCGCGGTAGGTTAGGTCAATCTTTCCCGATACCTCTGCAAAACCGCCGTGACCGCCTTCGGCACCGCCACGTGCAGAAATCTTGCCTGCGAATTCAGTCGCAAGATCAGACCATAGAATAACGCGTCCGCCGTCGCCTTGGGTCAGGGCATCCGCCTGAATAAAGGTGTCGCGATCGACGGTCAGGGTTTCGGCAGTAGGCAGGCTGTCTGTGCCGCGATATTCGCCACCAATACGGATCAGGCCGCCGCCATGGGTCCCGCTGGCGTCAATCTGTGCCCCAGCAAGTACAATATCACGGCCCGTGATTGTGATGTCGCCGCCGCGTTCGGGGCGTGCGGTGGGGCGGGCGGATTGCGTCACCTGAATTGCGGGTCGGCGCGATGAGGTGCGGATCGTGCCGCGCACTGTGATCTTACCACCGCCGCCACCGCCCAATGTGATGCGGCCGTTGCGTCCACTGACTGTGCGCGCCTCAACAACGCCGCTCATGTTAATTGCATGACGCGCTGCATTTCGTGCTGTCGCAGCAGAGATTTGGACCGTGCCGCCGTTGGCCTGAATTGTGCCTGAATTTTCAATCAGCGCCTCAAGCCCGTCATCATTGGAATTTGTGGGCACCGCCACCTGAAGAAAACCATCCCCGGCCAGATCAAGAGTAATCCGTTCACCAGACCCCAGACCGACAAAGCCCAAAGGTGCCTGAATGGTCCCCGAATTGCGGACCTTGCCGCCGATAAGGGCGGCATACCCGCCGGTCACGACCTGGATTGTGCCCGCGTTGCTGACTGTGGCCGACGCACCGTTGCCTTCAAATACCGTGTTGCCGGTGACAAAATCATCGGTTCGGATGCTGAGCGTCGAGGCGACAAAGCTGCCGCTGTTTACACTGCCGGTTGGGCCAATAAAAATACCATTCGGATTGACCACAAACACGCGTCCGTTGGCGTTGAGCTGGCCGTGGATCTGGCTGGTGGTGTCACCTGTGACGCGGTTTAGGATAGCGGAGTCGCGATTTGGTTGGTGGATGTCGACACGGTTGCCTGCGCCGATGGAAAAATTATCCCAATTCACCACAGCCCTGTCACTGCTTTGGGTGATCGTCATCGTCGAAGAGGTTGTCGTGCTGATCGCGACGCTGCCATGCACAACGCTGCTGCCTGTGGGCAAAGTATCTGCCATCGCCCAAACGGGCGTCAGCGCTGTCCCAAGGATCAGCGCGAGTCGGGCAAGCCGCTGACCCCCGGGCGTTCTAGAAACGCAGGGAGCCTTGGATGCTGATTCGGTTGCCATCCGGCAAGTCGTCATCGCGGGTTCCTTTGGCGTATTCGATACGCATGGTTGCCGAAGAAAAGTTCGATTTCTCCAATGTATTCAGTTCTATACCAAAACCGATAGAGGTTGCGGACACATTTCCACGTTCCTGTGCGGTTGGCTTTTCGAGGGACACATCCCCATAGGCGGCAAAAACATAAGGGCTGAGCAATAGCTGACGATCGGCAAAAACTGTCTGCTGCGGCATGGAAAGTTCTGCCCGGGTAACGAAACCACTATCGCCTTTGACGCCGCCAGCGTCAAAGCCTGACAGCTCCTGACCCCCGGCAATGCCAAATTGCTCTCCTGTCAAAAGCGCATCGCCAAAGGATGACTGGGCGCGGCCGGACAGGGAGAATGTATATGTATCGCCAAGTTGCCGACGGTAGCGGCCTGAAATCACCATCTTGGTGAATTTGGCATCCGCACCCTGACGTGACATGGGCGTGCCGCCGATGGCATCTGCCGCGGTCCGTGCACCAAGCGCATCCAGCCCCTGTGAAAGCACGGCACCCGCTTCGATTGAGGCACCGCTTTCGGTCAGCCAGAACCCATCACCCGCAAAGCGCAAGACAGTGGTTTTGTCCTGGTAGATGGGGCTACGGCTGCCTGTAGCTGCGATCAGGAACTGTTCATCCGATTGACGGTCCAGCGTCAGCTGCCCCGAGATGTTGCGGTTGCGAGAGCGGACAAAGGGATAAAACAGACGCACCGAACTGCGGGCAAAGCGACTGGTGCTGGGCGCGATCTGGCTGTCGGGGGCGGTGCGGCTGTCGGTCGCTTCGATGTTGAGCGTCAGACCATCATAGCCCAGCGGTACAACCCCGCCGAGAGACAATGTGCGCAGGCTTGGGTCGCTGCCAAAGAAAGAGCCCACATCATTTGTATGGTTCCCGGTCGGAGCGCCGGAAAGCCGCGCGTAGATTGTTTCGCCTAGGTTGAAGGGCGAATTGAATTCGACACCGGCGCTGAGGTTTACCGGGCCCAGGTCGCTTGAGGTGAAATTATCAAAGGCCACAAATCCGGTGATGGGCCGGAATTCAGGCTGCAGGATCAGCGATGTGCCGCCCGGTGTGGCCCCTGCGGCCAAGGCAGACCCCAGCGCAATCCCATAGGTATCGCCGGCCAGCAAAAGCTGGCGTTCCAGTTCAGGCAGGCGCAGGCCGCGTTTGCCCACCAGCGGCGCGGTCAGCCCTGTCACACGGTCCCGGACGGGCGCAGGCACGGTTGACGTGTCAACGGCTTCGACAAACCCATCGATGACTTCGATCTGCAGGCTGCCGCCATCGCGTAATTCTTGCGCAGGCAAAACCACGCGGGCCAGAATGAACCCTGCCTGCGCATAGGCGGTTTCCATGTCGGCGGTGGCGTTAAAGATTTCCTCGACGGTGATGGTTTTTCCAGTCAGCCGCGCCTGCGTCGCTTGGTTGACTTGCGCCATTTGTGGCAGCGCGCCGTTCAGAACAACGCCCGAGAGGTTGATCAGCAGCTCTGCGGCCCCTTCTGGAGCCTGTGTTCCACGTTCGCCCGAAAACACGACAGCCCCGGTCAGACGCTGCGCGTTGGGCGCGAAAGACGACGGTGTCACCTCGCTTGCGGTTTGGGCATCTGCCGGAGTCCATTGCGCGCATAGGCCCAAAACAACGGCCGCGACAATCGCGCGCGCAGACAGGTTTCGTGCTGAATTTGACCTCATAGGGAATTGTCGATCATAGGTCTTTTTGAGTTCTGGCATCTAAAAACCCCCGCCAAAATAGAATAAAATCACCGCAAAACTACTTAAAGTCAAGATGTTATGCCCTTTAATTGTGCTTTTTGCAAGCCGGGCCTCTGGCAGGAATACGTCGGAAATGTGGCGATACTATGGCCAGCAGTGCAGGTTCTGCTGGAAATCCCTTGCAATGCTGTTTTGGCTGGTTTCCAATTGTGACAGGGTGGCTCTCATATTTTAGCGTGATCATTTTTTTAACGGCCGCCGGACTGGAACGACTTTTTGGAGGTCTGTCGAATGGCAATCGAAGGATTGACCCCGCAGCAAAGTGATTTCATCGAGCGCTTTTTGAAAGTGCCGAAAGTGTTCAACCGCAAGGCCATGAAGCAAAAGCGGCGCGAGGCAGCAGAACAGTTTCGTCTGTTTAACGCGGAACTTGAGCAGATCAGCGATGACATCGCGCAGCTGAACGACCCCGAGATGCGGTCGATCCTGCGCGGGCAATTGGCAGCAGCAGAAAAGGTTATCGAACGCGATCCCAAGAACCTTGATTTCGAGGGGGGCCACGATCACCTGGAGCAGGTTCAGGCCGCTGTTCGGCAGGTCCGCGCAGAAGACACGGCACCTGCGGTCTATGCAGCGCTGGAAAAAACCATCGAGGAAATGCGCAAGGAAAATCCTTTGATCGCCCAATCTGGCGGCGCTGACGGGCAAAGCGACATTGCGTTGACCTGGACCTATGTTCAGGAAAAATTCCAGTCAGGTACCCAAGGGGGCAGTCACGATGATCTGGTCGCCGCGATCAAGGCGATGGCGCGGCTGGAGGTCATGATCCGCACCGCACAGAAGGCAGCACAAAACCCTTTTGAATCCTTGGTGGCTGAAATGGAAGGGGTGGGCGATGCCGCCCGCGAAGGACTGGACCCTGCCGTTCTGGATGCCCGTCGCAGACTGTTGGACACACATAATCAACTTTCTGCGCTGCGCGAGATGTTGAATACGCAATTTGGTGCAGACAAGGTCCCCCTGGCCTTGCGGATCGCATGTTCGACGACGCAAAAGAAACTGGATGCGGCCGTGGGTGCCGCCCCGGCCAAGCTGATTGGTTTGGCGGATGATGCCGAAGCCGGCTACCGCGATGCACAGAAATCGGGCGCTGCATTGATCGCTGAGGCCAAGACATGGGCGCAGGATCACGAGGCATTTCGCGTGCGCTATGCGGTTATGCAGGCCCATGCGATGCGCAATGATGCTGTTCTGGTCAAACCTGAGTTTGACAAGGTCACGCAGGCCTATACCGAAGCACGGCAAAAGGCGGCCACGCATGACTATGCAGAGGCAAGCCGCGCAATTGCCGTGGTGCGGCACGATCTGAAGGATGCGCTTGATTTCGCGGACGACTGCGCAACTTACAAAGTTCTTTTTGATGAACGAAAGGCGCTGTTGGATACTTTGCCAACAGAGGAACAATGCCAGCTGGACAAGCTGAAACAGGACCGCCTTGCCGCGAAAAAACTGCTGGACGATGCCCGTACCGCGCAGGAGGCGCGACAGATGGTCGGGGCGCTGGCAGTTCTGAACCAGATCCCAACCGCCGTGGCCGACATCATTGACCAAAACAAACACGCAAGGAATTTCAAACGCTATCAGCGTGCCTGCACGGCCAAGAACACCGAACACGCGGCCCTGAGTGCCGAGGTCAAGGCGCTGCTTGAAGATGAAATGGCCTATTGTCTCAAAGCGCTTGCGGCAGCAGAAGCCGACGCGGCCCGTGGTGCCTATCGCAGTGCCTATGGTCAGCTGGTCAAGCTTTATTCTTATCAGGTTTTGCTAAAGAAAGACGCAGAATACCTGGCGGCTTATCTGCTGGAAAAAACAGCCTTTGGCGCCCGCCTGAAGGCCGCAAAAGACCGCAAGGGGCCTGACGGGCGCGTGGCAATCGAAAGCTATTACCAAGCGCTGGTCGCAGACGAGGCGAAACGCGCCGGTGCAGAGGCGTCAGGGGATTTCAAGCTGGCCAATGCCATGTGCTTGCGGGCCAAGAACGACCATGACGAAATGATGAAGCTGGCCGATCAAGCCAAGGCGTATCTGGCCAGGAAGACCGAATTTGATGTCGAAATGGCCAAGTTGAAAGGCAAGAAATCAGCCGATGCGCTGGAGGCCAAGGCCACGGCAGAAAAGATGCTGGTCCATGCTGTTGCCGCAACGGGCAGGGCCAATTGGATGGCAGGTGAAAACCTGCTTGAGAACGCGATACTTGAGGTAAAACGGGCCGTAAGTGATGCTGAAACCGCTGCGCTGATTGATGGTCTGCAAAATGGGCCAGACGCTATCATTCTGACGCCGACCATGGATTTCAAGGATGCCTATGCCGGTTTTGCAAAAATTCTGGATCACGTGCGGGTCCAGGACAAGGATGGTCTTTTTGAGGCGCAGCTGAGGGCCGCCGATACATCCGCGCGCGCGGTTGAGGGGCTGATAACTGCGGATCTGGCAAAGGCGCAAGAAACCTTCAATGCCGCAACCGCCGCCTGCAAGGATGTCGCCCTGAAGCTGACGGCGGCAGCCAGCTATTCGGCGCAGAAAACGGCGATGGTCGCCTTGATCGGCGAGGCAAAGGCCACCAACGCCGCCAACGTGATTGATCCCGAAGTTGCAGATGCGGAAAAGGCGCTGCAAGAGGCAGAGGCCGCCGCAACATCCCCGGCGATGGATTTTGCCGGTGCAATCGCCCTGCTGGCCGAAGGGCAGGCCAAGGCGCGTCTGGGCCTTGATGTGATGGCGATTTATGATGATACGGTCAAAGCGGCCCGGGATAAGATCGCGCTTTCGCTTGGTCAAATGGGACATGCTGCGGTCGCTGATTACGTCAAACCCCACGCGGCGCGGCTTCAATCGGTTCTGGACCAAATGAATGATGACTTTGACGCCCGCAAACTGCCGCAGGTCGCCGCACAAGCAGTCAAAGGCCACGAATTATGCGATGATTACGCATTGGTCCTGGCCGATTGCAGGTCTGCCTTGCGCTTTTTGAACCGACGGGTGATCGGCAAAACGGGCATTGAAATGACCCATGCCACGACGATCAAGGAAGCAGCCGAAATCACGGCGTTTCTGGCCACGATGCAGGCAGAATTGGACAAAGGTCAGTTTCTGACCGCAAAGTATACCGGGCGACAGGCATATTGGCTGATGAACCAGGCCCGCAAGAAGGCCGGGGATTTCGATCTGTACCTGCCGGTCAAATTGACTTCAGAGCAAAAGCTGGATGCATTGGAAGTTCGGTCTGTGGCGGCGGCAGGCCCTGCATATGATGCTGTCGTCACCTTAAGGCAAACCTTTGACAAGGCTTTGGAAAAAGAGAAACTGGACAATTTTTCCGGTGCTTTAAAGCAGTTGGACGGCTTTGCCGTGGCCTGTGATCAGGCGGGGTTGGAATTGGACAAATACGACCGCTACATTCTGCACAAGACCAAGGCGCAAAAGGCGCTTGAGGTGGTGCGCAAGGTCAAATCCCCCGCGATTGAGCCGCTTTTGGCCCGGCTTGAGGGCAAGGATCTGAACGCGCAGCGCAAGGCGGAAGGCTTTGATTTTGAACTGGCATCGGCGCTTTATGCGGAACTGGCGACAGAATGTGAAACCGCCAAGGATACAGCGGATGCGGTGATCGACTTTGCCAAGGTCACCTCAGATATCAAGGGGATCGGCGAAGGTGATCAGGACGATTTGAAAGCCGCGATTGCCAAGGCCGAGGCGACATTGACAGAGCTGAGCAGCGCGCCATCCGCAATGTATGTGCATCAAGAGATCGTGCAGACCCGGGCGCGCCTCAAGAATGCAAACGATCTGCTGGATGATGATTTTGACGCCTCGCGTCAAGATCTGGAGGCGGCTGTCGATGGCTGCGTTCAGATGCGCCTGTTGATGGGGCAATATGATCAATTGAACGATTCCTCGAACGTGGCCCGTGAACTGGGACGGAACCTGCTGGAAAAACATCCTTTGCGGGCCATCAAGGACCATGAAAAATACGCCTGTGATGACATTGAACAGCGCCTTTCCGCGCTTGAGACCAGCATGATTGCCGCGCGCAAGTCCAAGTCAAACCGCGCTCAGACGCAGACCCAGATAGAAGAAACAATATCAGCCCTGCGTGATCTGCGTAAAGTATTGGATTTACACCTGAAATACGCGCAGGATCGGGTGCCGGTCGAGGATAGTCTGGCGCAGCTGGAGAAAGGTGAACACCGCCATCTGATCCGCGATGATCTGACAGCAGCACGCAAGCTGCTGGACACGGCTGCCACCCGTGCGGCAGACCGCAATCATGCCTCTGCCATGCAAGAATTGAAGGCTGCCGGGCTGCAGCTTGAGATGGCCCGATTGCGCACGAAACTGGCCACGAATGCGGACACTAGACCCGAGGATGTGTCAGCAATATTAAATGCCCCCGGCGGCATCGACAACCTGGATGAGATTGTAAAGAACCTTGAGGCGTCAGCACAGCGCAAGGTGATGGCGGTCGCATTCGAGGCCCGCTTTGGCTGTAAGCTGGAACTGCTGAAACCCGGCGCTGACGGTGCTGATACCAGTGATGACGCGTTGGAATTAGCCGCAGTGAACATCCGCAAATTCTATGATGAGATGTCCAAGCTGCCACCCAGCGACACGCTTGATAACGACAGCATGCTGAATTTCTCGCAAAAAAGCGGCAAGCAGGAAGGATCGGCGTATAACTCTGGCAGCAAGACCGTCAAAATGCGCGAAGGCGACGAAAGCAGTTCGGGCATCTATGCCATTTCGGTTGAGCATGAAATCGGCGAGGTCGATCCAAAGGCAGTTCCAAAAGAGGGCGAAGAACGCACCAATTTCAGCTGGAACACGCTGCACGAGGTAGGCCATGCCGTCGATGACAAACTGGGCTTTATGAAAGCGCATGGCGAAAGGTTGGCGGGGTGGACGGTCTATGGCGGCAATGTGGGCGAGGCGGCCAAGGAAATTGCCGATCATTTCAAGTTTGATGCCGATTATGTCGCCCAATACATGCTCAGCTCGGCTGGCCGTAAATTGCCCGCGCCGGACCCTGTGGGGTGCGACGCTGAGGAATGGCAACGCCGCATGTCAGAATGCCGGATGTTTGTGGACCGTGCGCGCGTGGGCAATAAACCCTGGTCATCTGCCAGTGTTGCCGCGGCCTGCGCTATTGGCAATTACACCTATGTCGAAAGCTATGAAAAAAGCTGGGCCAGGTACCGGACGGATCAGCGAAAATTCGCAGTCTCCGGCTATCAGTTCCGCGCCCCGGGAGAGTGGTTTTCAGAGCTCTATGCCGCTTTGCATTCTGGCCGGTTGAACGACAATCACCCGCACCGCCCCGAATTCGAGAAACTGTGATCCAGAAAGGAAGGGCCGATGTCCCTGTTTACGACAACGACGATCGACTGTTCGGACTGTCAGGCGGTTTTTGACTTTCAGGCGGCAGGCAGCGTCAATGCCGACCGCAGACCGGAACTGCGCGATGCGATCCTGGACAGCAGCTTTCAAACTGTGGTCTGCCCGTCCTGCGGTGCCTCTACGCGGCTTGAGCCTTTGTTCAACTATCTGGATGTGGCATCAGCGCTTTGGCTGGCGGCCTATCCTCCTGGTGCGATGGGCAATCTTGTGGCGATTGAAACAGAAGTGAAGGCGCTTTTTGATGAAAGCTACGGGACCAATGCCACCCCAGCCGCGCAGGGCGTTGGCGATATTTTGAACGCCCGGCTGACCTTTGGCTGGCCCGCGACGCGCGAAAAGGTGTTGTTGCGGCAAAACGATCTGGATGACGTTTCCATTGAAATGCTGAAGCTGGACTTGCTGCGCCGTCTGCCAGAGGCACCTTTAAGACCTGGTGTTGAATTGCGCGTTGTGGACGTGAACCAAGAGATGCTGAGCTTTGTCTGGACTGTGGCCGATACCGAAGAGATCCTGCAGGAGTTCGAGGCAAGCAGGCAGCTGCTGCAGGAAATCGAAGCAAACGCCGAAGGCTGGGCAGCAGTCCGGACCGATCTGACCGCTGGCATGTTCGTAGATATCCAAAAGCTATATCTGGATCTGGGTCAGGACGCGGCCTGACGCGTCGTTATTCGGCCGCAGTCGTCACAAAGAAATAGACCCATTCCCCTTTGAAATCAGGGTGTTCTGCCCGCGCTTCTGCCACGCGTTCCTGCATCCAGCGCAGATAGGCATCGGCCGGTTCGACTAACGGCCGCACCCCGTCATAAAGCGGGACAGAAGCAGCAAAGGCCGCTGCGATCTCTTGGCCATACGGGGGGCCGATGGTCACGAACAGGCCAGGCGCATCCTGACTGCGGGCGCCGATCTGCAGCGCGGTTTTTTCTGCGGCAAGCTGCAATGGTGCGCGTTCATTCGGGCTAAGGTGGATCACATTGCCGTCCGCGTCAAAGTAATCAACATAGACATATGCGGGATAATCGGGGGCTGTCAGCTCCAGCACCAGAGGGTCGCCCGTGACATATCGAAAGGCGCGCGCATGGGTGTCCGCACCTACGATCAGCGGATTTGTGATCTGGTCGGTTGATTGCGGCAGACCCACCTCGGCGATGCCGGACAGGGCACCACATTGCGGGGCAGGCAGGATCAGCAGGTTTTCCGTGACGGCGATATCAGCACCCATCTGCGCCTGAAGCGCGGCCAGCACCGGGCCACGCTGGCTGGCGTCAGGCACATGGCCAGTGACCTGCAAGGTCGTCGTATCAGGATCAAAGGTGACCTGCATCCGCGCACAGGGCAGTGCCAGCGCAGAACTCAGGCTGTCGCGCAGATCGGTACCCTGTGCCGCATCGGGCTGTGTAAAGCTTTGAAATGCGGCCAGCGACACGGGATCAACGCTGCCTCCGGCAGGAAAGGCCAAGACGGCCTTGGATGCGGTGACCTCAGGCTCCTGCGCTGGTGTGGCAAGGCTGGGCGTGGCCTGCGGCCCGCTCTGCGTGACCTGTGGCGTGCTGGGTGCCAATGGGGCGGCGGCGGGGACGTCCAATGCCACTGCGGCAAGGGTTAGGGGTGCGGTAATCGCTTTGGTGGATTGGGGAAGCCTGAGCGCTGGTTTCTGCGCTGCGGGTTCCGCGACAGGGGCGATTGTGGCTTTGGGTGCCTGTGGCCGGGTCCGTTCAGCCAGCGCATTTGCATCCTTGGGCCTTGCCGTTTCACTGGGTGCGGCCAAGGGCGGTGCCACGGATTGCGCAATGGCCCCAAGGCCAAGGGCGGTGCCAGTGGTGGTCTCGCTCGTCGCTTGTTCTGACGCGGGTTTCTGTTCGGAGGCCTGACTGCGTTCGACTTGCTGTGCCTCAACATTCAGACGGCTTTCCGGTACCGGCTGATCGGCCAGGGGTTCGGGCTGCAGTGCCGCCATCAGCCCAACTGCGGCACCCAGATGCAGCAAGGCAGAGACCACAAGCCCCAAAGCCCATATGCCGATGCCAGACCTCACCGGCCGGCCGGTGTGACGACAAGCGCCACATCCTGCGCGCCTGCCGCTTCCAATTCCGCGATCAAGGGCAGGATATGGCGCAGTTCAGCGGCGTGATGGGCGTTAATGCGAACAAGGACCTCGGGCGTTTGTGCGATCTGGGCCAGAAGCGGCGGCAGAGGGTCGGTCACTGAAACACCGTCAACCGCCATCTCGCCGCTTTCGCTCACGGACAATGTGATGCCGCCTGCGGGCATGTCAGCGCCGGTAAATGCCAGGGGCGGCGTGACCTCAAAGGGGGCAGTCGCGTCCATCCGGCCGATCAACATGAAAAACACCAGCAAAAAGAACACCACGTCGATAAGGGCGATGATCGTCTCTGGCGCTTGCCGGGCAGGGGGACGGGTCAGCCTCATGGACGCCCCTCAAGCCGAATAACACGCACATTCAGTACGCCCGCGCGGGTTGCGGTATCCATCACACTAACCAAGGCCTGCGTTTGCGCCAGACCTGTCGGCAAGATCATGACGGGCAAGCCGGGCGCGCCGATCAGCCGTGCCCGCAAGAGCGCATCCAGTTGTTCTAAATCAATGGGTTGCCCGCGCAGCACCGGCTGACCATCTGCCCCGATCCGGACCAGAATGGGCTGGGCATCAGCCTTTGCTGTCTCAGGCGGGCTGCTGTTTTCCTCATTCTGCGACACGGCGGGGATCATATCCAGATCAAGATACGTGGAGGTCACCATGAAGAACACCAGCAAGATCAACAAAACGTCGATCATCGCCACCAGCGAGATCAGCGCGCGCGGTGGGCGAGGGCGTTTGAGGGTCAAGGTGGTGGCATCAGTCATGGATCAGGGTCCGCTATCAGGCAGGGTCAGGCCGCGTTTGGGTTTTCCTCCACCAGCATCAGGCGTCCGACGCTGTTCTCTATCATCTGTCCCGCACTTTCCGCCCGTGCTGAAAGCAGCGTGGCACCGACAGCTGCCGGAATGGCAACCAAAAGGCCCACGGCAGTGGTCAAAAGCGCCTGCCAGATGCCGCCGGCAAGGACAGAGGCATTGGCAGAGCCCTGCGCCATTTCGAGCGCCTGAAAGGACTGGATCATTCCCATGACCGTGCCCAGCAACCCCAAAAGCGGGCTGATCATGGCGATCAGTTCCAGCACCCGGATCAAACTGTTCATCCGCGCGAATTCTTCGTTGCCACGGCGCAGCAGCTCTGCGTTCAGCGCAGGACCGCTAAAGCCGCCCGCAAGGGATTTCATCGCATAGGACATGACCCTGTCGGCCGGGCTTTTCCCTGATGATACAGCGGCTTGGGCCTGATCCCTTTGGCCTTTGGCCCAAAGCATCACGGCGTTTTCACGCGCCGCAGCACCGGACCGGGAGGGCAGCAATTGAATGATTTTGACGACAATCAGCGCCAGCGACAAGGCGGATAAAATCAAAAGGACCATGATGATTGGACCACCGGCACCCATCGAACTGAGATCAAAAGACATGTCTATTTGACCAATGCGACGGCAGCTTTGCTGCGCAGGGTGAGGATGGGAAAGCAATCTATTTCCTCACCGTTTTGGGGGCGGCAAGAGGTCAGATCGTGCAACAGGATCTCCGATATATCGCCACAGCTGATCTGAGGTATCTCGAACAGCTTGAGCGTCGTTCTGCTGACTGGCAAGGGGGCCGCGTCAATCGAGAGCAACCGGTCAATTACCCCTTGGGTGTCGAGGATCGCCAAGGACATTTCAAACCCGTCAAAGCTGTTGTCGGTGTCATTGCGAAACAGAAAGAAGGCGCTGCATCCGCCACTGTCCGAGGCTTCGGTCTTGTTCAGCTCAACGGTCAGGCCGCTGGCATCCTGTGCCAGCCCCGTAACTGGGACAAGCGATAGGGCAACGAGAGCGATCAGTGACCTAAAATGTTGAAAAACCATGTTTCTTATCCTCTTTGAAATTAGGCTGCCAGGGTTGCTTCTACCCCTTTGAGCGCATCAAGCGCAGTGCTGCGGATGCTTGTGTCGGTAAAGCCGTTGCCGTCCACAGCCTTGAAAAAATCCGTGTCCAGGGTGTTGCGGTACAGGGTGATGATGCCGATCGCTTCCGCTTTCAGCTTGTCACGCTCGGGGCCTTGCGCGCTTTGTGTCAGTTGGGTCAGCGTTTTTTCCAAGGAGGCGTCAAGTTCGTCGATATAGTCAAGCAAGACATCCGTATTCTGCGATATGTCCTCAAGCCCCTCTACGCCACGTGTCTGCGCGTCGATGGCGATTTTCAGCTTTACCAGATCTGCCTGCAGTCCTGTGCGGGTGTTGATCCAGGCCTGCCGCGACTTGGTGTAGTCGATGACATTGTCGGTCTTGTCCTGCGCCGCGTCGCTGGTCTCGGCTTTGTCCGGGGTGTCCGCCGCCTTTGCCTCATTGCTGGCCTCGTTGTTGGCATCTGGGCCTTGGGATTTATCTTCTGTTTGGCTTTCCTGCGGGGGCAGGGCATTTATCACGGCTTCAAGCGATGTCAGTTTTTCATCCGCCGCAGCGAATTTGCCCGCCTTGAGCAAGGTCAGAGAGGCCGCAAGGGCGATCTTGATCTCTTGGACGTTTTTCCCCTGCAGGGTTTCTACATCTTTCTTGATCGATGTGGCGCGGGCAATGATCGCTTTGGGATCGACTGACGGGGCACCCCCGTTCTCCTTGGCTTCCTTGCGGTTTTTGCTGGCTTCTGCCTTCTTGGCATCAACCATGGCCAGGCTGTCTTCGATCTTGCCTAACAGCTTGTCTGACTTTTCTATTTTGCCTGATTTGAAGTCCGCCAGCGCCTGGGCAAATGCCTGCTTTAACGGCTCTGCCTTGGGCCCAAGTGCAGAGATGGGGGCCGCAACCGCGCGCATGCGCTCTTTCAGGTCTGTCGTATCGGGCGCTTTGACTGCTTCTTTTTCTTGGCCGTCTGCCTGGGGCGCTGATGTCTGATCGGGTTTTTTGACCTCTTCGGCCTCTGCTTCATCCTGATCCGCGTCGATCAGATTGCCGGATGAATCCAGCACCTCGATACTGAAGGAAAACCCAATTTTCTTCATGTATTTCCGCAGCTTCTTTGACATGCCCGGAAGGGCCTGCTCTGCCGTGAGCTGCATTTTCTTGGCATCGATCACAAAGGTGCCATAGGCAACCTTGGTGCCTTCCCCTTCTTTTTTCGCTGTCCGGCCGATGACATCGGGACCTTTCTTGCGATCAACAATCAGAAGGTCGTCATCTTTCGGGCCGGGATTGTAGGCAAAATTCATCGGGCGCCGCTTGCCCAACATCACCAATTTCTTGAGTTCGTCTGTTTTTATCGGAGCATATGCCACATGAAAATCCTAGCATATTTCTTGAAAAGTCATTGACATCAAAATGACGATAAGGCTGACTGTAGGTCAAGCTCGCTGTTTGGGTTTTATAGAATTATTGTTAGGTTTTCCATTTTTATATATTGTTATTAAGTAGTTATGATTTCGCGGCTCTTTATTGTGTCTGATCCGCGTCCAGGTTTCAAAAGTTGTTGATCCATAGGGGGTAATATGGACGTTGCGAAACTGCTCGAACCCATTGGGGACGATGCAACAAGCGGTGAAAACCTGGAATATGATCCAGCTTTCGTCGAAATGGAGCTTATCGCCCAACCCGGCGAAGAGCGCCAGGAAGGCGACAAGATCCTTGAGGCAGAGGATCCTGACTGGAGCGATGTTGTATCCAAGGCCGAGGCAGTTCTGGCCCGCAGTCATGATCTGCGAGCGGCCGTTTTCTTGGCGGAGGCTGTTTTATATACCCGCGGACTTACCGGCTTTGCCGAAGCCACGGCATATGCCCGCGGCTGTCTTGAGACATACTGGGACACCTGCCATCCTGAGTTGGATGAAGATGACGACAATGATCCGACAATGCGGATCAACGCGGTTCAGGGGTTTGGCGGGACCAGTACGGTTGTTCGGGCCCTGCGCAAGACAGCACTGACCGACAGCCGCATGTTCGGGCGGATCAGTCTGCGTGCGATGGAAATTGCCGATGGTTCCATTCCGGCACCGGCAAATATGTCCGATATCCCAGATACCGCGTCGATCCACGCGGCATTCCAGGACACGGATGACGAAATTCTATCCGCCAACCTGGCCGCGGCGATCAGCGCCAAGGCCGATATGAAGGCGATAGACGAGGTATTTGTCGATAAGACACCGGGGCAGGGCCCGAACCTTGACGATGTACAAAAGGTTCTGAACCAGATTGTGCGCCGTCTGTCAGATGCCGTTGGCGGTGAGGTTGAAGAGGCGCAAGATGACAGTGCTGACCAGCCCCAGGGTGGCAGCACCCCCGCCCCGTCACGCGGCGGGGGTGGCGGGGCTGTCGGCGGCATCAACTCTCCCAGTGACGTCACGAACGCGTTGGAACGGATTATCGGCTATTATCAGCGCCATGAACCCTCCAGCCCGCTGCCTATCTTGCTGGAACGTGCGAAAAAGCTGGTAAATGCAGATTTCCTGACAATCATGAAAGATATTGCCCCACAGGGCCTTGATCAGGTTAACATGGTCGGAGGTATTCCAGACGATGATGGCTACTGATCTGACACAACCGCTAATTAATTTCACCGCGGGGCTCGCCCCGCATTTCATTTTTCAATACCAAGGAGCCCTTCATGGCCGGTAGTTCCCAAAAATTCATAGCCCGTAACAGGGCACCTCGTGTCCAGATCGAATATGATGTGGAATTGTATGGCGCGGAAAAAAAGGTGCAATTGCCCTTTGTTATGGGCGTGATGAGCGACCTTGCAGGCAAATCAGAGATCGAGCAACCTGCAGTCGCGGACCGCAAATTCCTGGAAATCGACGTCGACAACTTTGACGACCGGATGAAGTCGATCGCACCGCGCGCGGCCTTTACCGTGCCCAACACCCTGACGGGCGAGGGCAATATGGCCGTCGATATCACGTTTGAAAGCATGGATGATTTCAGCCCCGCCGCGATTGCCGCCAAGGTGGAACCGCTGGCCGAGCTTTTGGATGCCCGCACCCAGCTGAGCAACCTGATGACATATATGGACGGCAAGACCGGTGCCGAGGACCTGATCAGCAAGATCATTCAGGACCCGACATTGCTCAAGACGCTTGCGGCACAGCCCAAGCCTGACGCGAAAGAGGAGGAATAATCCATGGCTGAACAAGACGTCCAAGCGGAAGCCGCCGGTGGAGCAACGGCTTTCGGCTCTTCCGAGTTTGAAAACCTGCTGCAAAAGGAATTCCGGCCCAAATCTGATCAGGCAAAGACAGCCGTTCAGTCCGCCGTAAAAACACTTGCCGAACAAGCGCTTAGAAACACCGCCCTGATTTCCGATGATGCGCTGCGCTCCATCGAGAGCATCGTGGCCGAGATTGACAAAAAGCTGACCGAACAGGTCAACCTGATCCTGCACCACGAGGATTTCCAGCAAATGGAAAGCGCGTGGCGGGGTCTGCATTATCTGGTGAACAACACTGAATCAGATGAGATGCTGAAGATCCGGGTGATGAACATCTCAAAAAAGGACATGCACAAGACATTGCGCAAGTTCAAAGGGACGGCCTGGGACCAGTCGCCGATCTTCAAGAAGCTCTATACCGAAGAGTTCAGTCAACTGGGCGGCGAGCCTTATGGCACGCTGGTGGCGGATTATCATTTCGATCATACTCCGCAGGACGTTGAACTGCTGGGCGAGATGTCCAAGATCGCCGCTGCAGGTCATGCGCCGCTGATCACAGGTGCCAAGCCTACGTTGTTCCAGATGGACAGCTGGTCAGAGCTGAGCAATCCACGTGACCTGACCAAGATCTTTCAGACGCCCGAATACGCATCCTGGAAATCCCTGCGCGAATCTGAGGATTCAAAATATGTCGGTCTGGCGATGCCCCGTTTCCTTGGCCGTCTGCCCTATGGGTCCAAGACCGAGCCGGTAGAAGCCTTTGCTTTTGAAGAGGATACCGACGGGACCGATCACAGCAAATATGGCTGGATCAATGCCGCCTACGGTATGGCGGTCAACATCAACCGTTCGTTCAAGGAATATGGCTGGTGTAGCCGTATCCGCGGTGTTGAATCAGGTGGTACGCTGGAAAACCTGCCATCCCACACATTCCCGACAACAGATGGCGGCGTGGATCAGAAATGCCCCACCGAAATCGCCATTGATGACCGGCGCGAGGCGGAGCTTGCCAAGAATGGCATGATGCCGCTGATCCACCGGAAAAATACGGACGTCGCAACGTTCATGGGCGCTCAATCTCTGCATAAACCAGCAGAATATGACGACCCTGATGCGACAGCCAACGCAAATCTTGCAGCCCGTCTGCCATATCTGTTCGCGACATGCCGCTTTGCGCATTACCTCAAATGCATGGTGCGCGACAAAGTTGGCTCTTTCAAGAGCCGGCAGGACATGGAAGCTTGGCTGCAGGAGTGGATCAACAATTACGTTGATTTCAATGCCGACATTTCGTCGGAAAACGAGAAGGCGCGGAAACCTCTGGCGGCGGCGGAAGTCGTGGTTGAAGAGGTCGAAGGCAATCCTGGTTATTACACGTCAAAGTTCTTCCTGCGGCCACATTACCAGTTGGAAGGTCTTTCCGTTTCATTGCGGCTTGTTTCCAAGCTCCCTTCTGAAAAAGGCGCTTGATCCCTCGAATTACCTTGGGGCCAGCCCGGTCGATATAAGTTAACTAAACTCTCTTTTTGAAAGGAATTGCACAATGGCTGCAAACATGTTCATTCAAATCTCGGACATCCCAGGGGATGCCACCGAGGCAAAGCACGATAAATGGATCGTGATCCAAAGCGCCAGCTGGGAACTGGAGCGCGCCGTCGATATGACGGATCTGGGCTCAAACCAACGCGCCCATGCCAATACTAACTTCCAGAAAATGGAAGTAACCAGCCAGATCGGTATCGCATCGAACAAATTGGCCCAATCTGTCGCCAACGGCACAGTACGCCCGGAAATCAAGATTCACTTCTGCCGTTCCGGCGAAAGCGCATCCGAAGGCCTGGACGCATTTTCCGTCTGGACGCTGAAGCATGTGATCATCGACAAATATAGCATCTCCTACAGCGAAGATGGCATTCCTGAAGAGACATGGACGCTCGCATATATTGCGATCGAACATGAGTACAAAGAAACCGATCAAAAGACCGGGAAACTTTCCACAAAGAACACCTTCAAGTGGAACCTGCGTACAGGCAAAGTGGAATAATCCACTTAGCCGTGCCGCGCGCGGGCAATCGCGCGCGGCCTTCCATCTGTTTTTCAATTCAACTCCTCGTGCCTTGATACGAGCGGAGACTGCCTCATGACGCCCGAAGAGCACCTGAAGACCGGCGATTTGTCTGCGACGCTAAAAACGCTGCAGGACAAGGTCAGGGCGGACCCCGCAGACCCTAAGCTGCGCATCTTCTTGTTTCAGCTGTTATGCGTGTTGGGCGACTGGAAGCGCGCGATCACCCAGCTCAAGCTGAGTGCGGAAATGGACCCGCTGGCCCTGATGATGGCCCAGACCTACCGCGAGGGTATCATTTGCGAAGTGTACCGCGAAAAGGTGTTCAAGGGCGAAAAGAACCCGATGATTTTTGGCGAGCCCGAACCATGGCTTGCCTTGCTGATAGAGGCACAAAAACTGCTTGCCCAAGGTAAGACCGCAGAGGCCGCACAGCTGCGAGCCCAGGCATTTGATCAGGCTCCTGCCATTTCTGGCACGGTGAATGGTACGGCTTTTGAATGGATTGCAGATGCGGATATGCGCCTGGGTCCTGTTCTGGAAGTCATTGTAAACGGTAGATATTTTTGGCTACCCTTTGCGCAGATCGCAAAGTTGGAGATCGAAGCACCAGCGGATTTGCGCGATGCGGTCTGGACTGCGGCAACCCTGACCCTGCGCAATGGCGGTGAGGTCGTGGCACTGATCCCGACCCGATATGCCGACACCCCGGCACAGGGAAGCGACAGTGATAAATTGGCCCGTTCCACCGATTGGCGCGATGCGGGTGCAGAGACATTCTGCGGCATCGGCCAGCGCCTGTTCGCCACTGACAAAGAAGACATCGCCCTATTGGATATCCGCGAATTGATCCTTGGGCCCGGGCCGCAAGAGGCTGTTCAGGATGGCTGATAACATGCTGACGGAGCGGTTGCAGCCATCGCTGCTGGACAGGTTGACCGATGATGCGCCAACCGAACGGCAGGAAACACGTGCCCATCGGGCCATTGATATCAGCCGTCTGCGCGAGATCATCAAACGTGATCTTGCGTGGTTGCTGAATACGAACAACATCGAAAACATGATTGATACGAAGGCCTATCCCAATGTGACGCGCTCTGTGTTGAACTACGGGGTGGGTGAGGTCGCTGGCGAATATTCCACGTCTCAGCGTGCGGAACTTATTCGCAAATCCATCCACCGGGCGATTTCAATTCATGAGCCACGGATCATCACGGGCTCTGCCGCCGTTGAATTGCGCGAAGAAGACAACAAGGGTGAAACGCAAATTGCCTTTGATATTCATGCAGATATGTGGGCCCAGCCTGTCCCGCTAGAGCTTTTCCTGCGCAGCAAGGTTGATGTCACGACAGGCGAAGTAACCCTCGACAGGGTGGGCTGACACAAGATGGATACCCGGCTTCTCCGACATTATGAAAGCGAACTGGCCTATATGCGCGATATGGGGTCGGAGTTTGCCGATGCCTATCCCAAGATTGCATCCCGGTTGGGGATGGAAGGGGTCGAGGTTCTGGACCCCTATGTGGAACGGCTACTGGAAGGGGTGGCGTTCCTGTCTGCCCGTGTCCAGCTGGAGCTGGAGATGCAGTTCCCGGTCTTTACCTCGCATCTGCTGGAAATCGTCTATCCCCATTACCTTGCGCCGACGCCGTCAATGATGATCGCGCAGATGCAGCCTGATGTGCAAAATGCGGGTCTTAAGACGGGATATGTCCTGCCGCGCCACACCAAACTGCGCAGCCGCCTGATGGACGGGGAACAGACCGCCTGCGAATTCAGGACCGCACATGACATGACCATGTGGCCTGTCGAGATATCGGAAGCCGAATATATCGACAGCCGTGGTGGGCTGATTGCCGCCGGGGTCGGGGCAAATACCACTGCGCGCGCAGGTATACGGCTGCGGCTCAAGCGGTTGGACAGCGACCCTATTTCAGAGCTCAGCATGGATGATCTGACGATCTATCTGGACCGCCAGTCAGGCCGCAGTTGGCAATTGCACGAATTGCTATGCACCCAGACTGTTGGTTTGGCCGGACGTTCCGCTGACCGCCGTGCAGATTGGACGCGGCCTTTGTCCAAGGGGAAACTGACCCAAGTAGGGCTGTCACCGCAAGAGGCGCTCTTGCCCACGCCACGGCGGTCCTTTGATGGTTACCGACTTCTGCAAGAATATTTCGCGATGCCTGAACGGTTCTTGTTCGTCAAACTGCAGGGGCTGCAGGAGGCCCTGAAGCAAGCGAAGGGCAGCGAAGTCGACATTTATATCTTGTTGGGTGACGGAAACCGTGACCTTGCTCCGGCCGTGACGCCAATGGCCTTTAGCCTGAATGCCGTGCCTGCGGTCAACCTGTTCCGCAAACGCTGTGACCGCGTTCATGTAGACACACGGCAAACAGAACAGCATGTCGTGCCGAACCGTACGGCAGGTCTGGATTTTGAAATATACAGCATCGATACCGTCACCGGGATCAGTGGGGACGGCGCAGATGACGTCGAATTCCGTGCCTTTTATTCTGCGACGGATTTCACTGCCGCCGGGGATGTGCACAGTTCTTACTACACACAAAGCCGCAAGATGCGGCAGCGCAGTGAAAAAGAACGCCTGCGCGGTGTGCGTACCTCTTATCTGGGATCAGAGGTCTATCTGACCCTGGTGGACCGCAAACAAGCGCCTTATTCAGCACAACTGGACCAATTGGCCGTCACCGCGCTGTGTACCAACCGGGACCTGCCCATGCTGTTGTCGGTCGGGGACGACAATGTCTTTCATCTGCCCGATGGCGGCCCGGTCAAGGCAATCCGCACACCGGTGTCACCGACCCGCCCCAATCCGACATTGGCGCAGGGCGATACCGCATGGCGCCTGATCAGCCATCTGTCGCTGAATTATCTGTCCATTGCGCAAACAAACGACGGCAGCTCTGCCGAGGCCCTGCGCGAGCTGATCGGCATCTATGCCCCCTTGGGCAACCGTGTGACCGAAAAGCAGCTGGAAGGGATCACGAAAGTATCCAGCCGCCCCATCGTGCGCCGGATGAGTGACGAAGTCCTCTCAACTGCGGTGCGCGGCCTGGAAATCACGATTGAATTTGACGAGACCTTTTTTGAAGGCACCAGTGTCTATGTGCTGGGTGCCGTGATGGAACAATTCTTTCGCAAATATGCGACCATCAATAGTTTTACCGAAACTGTCCTAAAGACGGAACGACGGGGGGAAATAGCCAGATGGCGACCGACAAGCGGGCTGGGCCAGATACTCTGAGCCATTTCGCAAAGCTTGCGGAAGAACCTGAAAAACATCACGTTTTTCAGGCGATGCGGGTTATTGATGCCACCTACCCCGACACGCCCCGCCTGGGCGAAAGCCGCAGACCGCGCGAGGACCGCGTGCGCTTGGGCCAAGAGGCAGAGCTGGCCTTCCCGCCCTCCACCATCGCCAGTTTCAAGCCCGGCACTGACAAGGTACCCGGCAAGCTGATCAACCGCTTTTTCGGTCTGTTCGGCCCGCAGGGCCCATTGCCATTGCATATGACCGAATTTGCCCGCGACAGGTTGCGCAACCATCGCGACAGCACCTTTGTCGGCTTTGCCAATATGCTGACCCACCGCATGATGAGCCTGCTTTACCGGGCGTGGCGCAGCGGTCAGCCCGCACCCAGTTTTGACCGTGGGGATGATGCGTTTGAACGTCGCGTGGCCGCGTTGGGCGGCTATCGCGGCCAGCATCTGCAACAGCGTGACGCGATGCCCGATATGGCACGCCGTCATTTTGCTGCGCATTTTGCCCAAGGTTCAAAGAACCCGGATGGACTGATCTCGGTCATCAGCGCGTTTTTCGACGTGGAAGTTGAGATTGAGCAATTCGTGGGCAGCTGGCTCCAGCTTGAGCCGGATGATTGCTGGGAACTGGGCGGCATGGCCGGTCTGGGGCAGACCACCAGCATCGGCAGCCGTGTCTGGAGCAGGGCCGCAAAATTTCGTCTGCGCATCGGACCCCTCAGCCGCGAGCGGTATGAGCGGTTCTTGCCCGGCACCGAAGGTTTCGACCGGCTTGAGGCCATCGTGCGGAACTATGTCGGCGACAGTCTGGATTGGGACGTACAGCTGATCCTGAAAGGCAACGACGTCCCAAGGTCAGTTCTGGGCGGGCAGACCCGTCTGGGTCAGACATCCTGGGTGGATATGAGAAAAGACAGCGATGAAAAGCGGCCGGATGCGGGGGATCTGTTTCTCTCACCGCGGCGCAGGGTCGCGTAAATGATGAATATAAAAGGGGACACCGCATGAGTGAGATCAGCAGGATCGCATTGTTCGGAAAGCTGAACAGTCTGGGATATAAAGCAGTCGAGGGTGCCACAGTCTTCTGCAAGATGCGCGGCAATCCCTACGTCGAAGTCGTCCATTGGATGCATCAGATCCTGCAGGGCCAGGACAGCGATTTGCACAGGATCGTCGATCACTATGATCTGGACGTGGGCAAGATCGCCGCAGAAATGACCCGCAATCTGGACGGACTTCCGCGCGGCGCCAGCACGATCTCTGATCTGTCTGACCATCTGATGGATGCGATGGAACGCGGTTGGGTCTATGGATCGCTGCTGTTCAGCTCAAATCAGGTGCGCACCGGTCATTTGCTGCTGGGGATGCTCAAGACCCCGGCGCTAAAGAACATCCTGACCTCGATCTCTGCCGAACTGGCAAAGGTAAAGCCGGATGATCTGGCAGAGAATTTCATGGACATCACCGGCGGTTCGCCAGAAGAGCGGATGAGCGCGCAAGATGGCTCTCAGACCGGGGGCGGTGCCGTCCCGGGAGAGGCGTCCGACGCCATGTCTCCGGCACAGATGGGCAAGGGCGAAGCGCTTGAGCAATATTGCACGGACCTGACAGAGCAGGCGCGCAAAGGCGAGATTGATCCGATCGTGGGCCGCGATGAAGAGATCCGGCAAATTGTCGACGTCTTGATGCGGCGCCGCCAGAACAACCCGATCCTGACCGGTGAGGCAGGCGTTGGCAAAACCGCCGTCGTTGAGGGTTTTGCGCTGCGCATTTCACGCGGCGATGTGCCCCCTGCGCTGCAAGATGTGCGGCTCTTGGTCCTTGATGTCGGCCTGTTGCAGGCCGGTGCATCAATGAAGGGCGAATTCGAAAACCGCCTGCGGTCCGTCATTGACGAAGTTCAAGCCAGCCCGACACCGATCATTCTGTTCGTCGACGAAACCCACACCCTTGTTGGTGCAGGCGGTGCTGCGGGCACGGGCGATGCGGCCAACCTGCTGAAACCTGCGCTGGCGCGAGGCACATTGCGCACCATCGGCGCGACCACTTGGGCAGAATACAAGAAATACATCGAAAAAGACCCGGCCCTGACCCGTCGTTTCCAGGTTGTCCAGGTCGAAGAGCCTGACGTGCCCAAGGCCATCATGATGATGCGCGGCATCGCGTCGATGCTGGAAAACCACCACAAGGTGCAGGTGCTGGACGAGGGGATCGAGGCGGCGGTATCGCTGTCTGCACGCTATATCCCCGCCCGCCAACTGCCTGACAAATCGGTCAGCGTATTGGACACCGCCTGCGCCCGCGTCGCGGTCAGCCAGCATGCGGTGCCCGCACAGGTAGACGATGCACAGCGCAAGATTGAAACCCTGAACACGGAACTTGAGATCATCGGTCGCGATGAAACCGCAGGCTTTGACGTGGATACCCGCCGCGCCAAGGTCAAAGCGGAACTGGCCGAAGTGGCAGAGCGTCTGACAGGGTTGCAGGCCCGTTGGGACACCGAAAAAGAGATCGTGACCGAAATCCTTGATCTGCGCGCCCAGCTCAGGGCAGGCGGTGCGCCCATCGAGGAGGGTTCAGAGCTGGCACCGGAAGGCGGCGATGATGCTTTGGACGATGCCGCACGTGCAGAAGTCATGACCAAGCTGAAGGCTGCGAATGCCAGGCTGGCAGAGGCACAGGGTGAAAACCCGCTGATCCTGCCGATTGTCGATGCGCAGGCCGTTGCCAGCGTTGTCGGCGATTGGACAGGCATCCCCGTGGGCCGCATGGTCAGCGACGAGTTGGCCACGGTTCTGAACCTAGAGGAACATCTGGGCAAACGTGTCATCGGCCAGGATCACGCCATGGCGATGATCGCCAAACGCATCCAGACCAGCCGTGCCGGGCTGGACAATCCGAACAAGCCGATTGGTGTCTTTATGCTGGCCGGTACATCCGGTGTCGGCAAGACCGAAACAGCGCTGGCACTGGCAGAGGTGCTGTATGGTGGGGAACAAAACGTCATCACCATCAACATGTCCGAATACCAAGAGGCGCATTCCGTCTCCAGCCTCAAAGGGGCTCCTCCGGGCTATGTGGGCTATGGCGAAGGCGGGGTGCTGACCGAAGCGGTGCGCCGCAAACCCTACTCTGTCGTTTTGCTGGACGAGGTGGAAAAAGCGCATCCTGACGTGCATGAGATCTTCTTTCAGGTGTTCGACAAAGGCGTCATGGAGGACGGCGAAGGCCGCGTGATTGATTTCAAGAACACGCTGATCTTGCTGACCTCAAATGCGGGGTCTGATCTGATCATGGACCTGTGCAGCGACCCTGAACTGCTGCCAGAACCGGAAGGCATCGCAAAGGCACTGCGCGATCCGCTGCTCAAGATTTTCCCGGCAGCGCTGTTGGGCCGTCTTGTGACGATCCCGTATTATCCGCTCAGCCCGCATATGATCGCTGAAATTACCAAGCTGCAGCTGAACCGGATCAAGAAGCGCGTCGAAACCACACATGACGTGCCGTTCAACTATTCCGATGCCGTGGTCGATCTGATCGTTGACCGCTGCCAGGAAATCGAGAGCGGCGGGCGTATGATTGATGCCATCGTGACCAACACGATGTTGCCCGACATTTCCGCGGAATTCCTGCGCCGGATGATGGAAGGCAAACCCGTCAACGCCGTCAACATCGACGTCGAGGCATCAAATTTTGTCTACAATTTTGATTAGGCATCTCTAGTATTTTGACAACCTTAACAGGGGGAAAAACCATAATGGCAAGTAGGCCGCTGGCGAACTGCAGCTGTTTTTTTGTCGACTTGATACGCCAGAAGGGCGGGAAAAATCTGGTCGACAACGTGACTAACGCTGTTGGCTAAGACCAGCTGTCGCAAAATCCACCGGCTTGCTTGCCTATCTGGGCGCGCGTGCTGGCAGCCACCTCTGCGAAGGATTGAGCCACGCTCGGTTCAAGCCATGCAGGCTGACAAGGAATTTCGGCGCTTTCCAGACCTCTTTTTCAAGAATGAAATTTCGGATTTGAAGTTAATAAGGACATGAAAAATGCAATATGAAATGACCTCAGATGGGGCAAAAGTCTCTGGAATGATCCGGCTGACTTCCAAGCATAAATTGCTGGAAGTAAAAGGTGACTACAACGCAGTCTTCAAGGTCGAAGGGACTTTGGATAAGAAGCTCGAAAAAGACATTTTTGAGCGCTATCTGGTCAACGTAGGCAAAGAGATCGCCAAGGGCTGGTTGAAGTACGAAGAGAAAGCGATCAAGAGCTTTACCTCTTCGATGGACAAAGCAGAAAAAGCCCTTGAGAAAATGGCCAAGTCTGTCAGCCAATCAGAGCTGAAGGCAGCCGTAGACCGACAAAACGCCCAATTCAAAAAATTGGCCGAGGATGAGTTCAAGAAACAGATGGATGGCTTTGTTGGCGGAGCCCATTCTGGCGCATTGAGTGCGATGGACAAATCGGCCAAGGCCGTTTTGAAAGATAAGAAGAAGCTGATATTCAAGGCCGGCAAAATTGTAGTTGGCTTGGTCGTTACGGTTGTAGCGACAGTTGTTGCTGCGCCCGTTGGTGCGGCATTGATCGCAAGCGCCGTGGCATCATGTTTGGGTGCAGCCGCGACAGCAGGCGTTTCTTGCATCAAGATCGCACAGGAATTCATAGGCAATTACAAAAGCTACAACAAAAGCCTGGGCGAACTGGACGCAAAGATCATTGAGACCATCAAATACGCGCGGGCCTGCGAGGCCAAATTCGATGTGCTGAGCGTCCAGAAAGCACAGATCGAGATGCAGATGGAGCGGATCAAGAAGGAAGACCCCGGTGCCGCTTTGACAGGGCAGAACAAGGAACTGAAAGACGCTCAAAACCAGCTCGCTGATCTGATGAAGTCGATCGAGAGAATGACCAACTACAGCTCGAAAGATGTTGAAAAATCACTGACCGACGTGCGCCGTCTGGTCAGAGACCTTCAAGGCGAACCTTATCAGGCCTTTGGCGAAGATGCCGCCAAAAAGCTGGGTACATTTGCCAAGCTTGCAGCATTGGCGTCCAAACAATTGAAAAAGCTGAAATAAGAAATCGAAAACCAAAAGCAGGGCCTGCGACACACCGCAGGCCCTGCCAAGTCGGACCAGACAAATCAACGGAGACCATGTTCGTGGCAGAAATCGACATCGGAAATTTGGGCGGCAGCCGCGCTTGGGCCTATAATTTGGTAGAAAGCGCCACGTTCAGAAACACCATTCTGGGCGTGATCATTTTCAATGCGATTACCCTGGGCATGTCTACGTCCGGTTATCTGATGCAACATATCGGCGGCATCTTGTCGATTCTGGACAATATCGTCTTGGTGATCTTTGTCGCCGAATTGTTGCTGAAATTCTATGCCTACCGGATGGCATTCTTCCGCAGCGCCTGGAATATCTTTGACCTTTTGGTCGTCAGCCTTGGCCTGTTCCCAAGTCAGGAAGGCCTGTCGGCCCTGCGCGGTCTGCGCGTGATCCGCGCCATGCGCCTGCTGTCCGTTGTGCCGCAGATGCGTGCGGTCGTTCAGGCGCTTTTGGATGCCCTGCCAGGCATGGGTGCGGTCATTGTCATGATATCCATCGTGTTCTACGTTTTTGCCGTGATGGCCACGCTGATGTACGGGGCCAGCTTTCCGGAATGGTTCGGCACTCTCGGACGATCACTCTATTCCCTGTTCCAGATCATGACCTTGGAAAGCTGGTCCATGGGCATTGTCCGACCGGTGATGGTTGAATACCCGTCGGCCTGGGCCTTCTTTGTGCCCTTTATCGTGATCACCGCTTTTTCGGTGTTGAACCTGTTCATCGGTTTGTTGGTCAACACGATGCAGGGTGCCGTGGAAGAAGACACCGAAGCAGAGTTTGAAAACCTACGAGAGCTGGTGCGCAGTGAGACAGATGTTGTGGACCGCAATGTTCTGGCCCTTTTGGAAGAGGTAAAAGCCCTGCGTGCCGAACTGAACGCAGCACAAGACAAGGGAGGCTCCGCGTAATCTATGGCCGATAGTTCGCAAAAATTCATCGCCCGCAACCGGGCACCCCGTGTTCAGATCGAATATGATGTTGAACTTTATGGCGCTGAAAAAAAGGTGCAATTGCCCTTTGTGATGGGCGTGATGAGCGATCTCGCCGGGAAATCCGAGATTGATCAGGGCTCCGTTTCCAGCCGCAAATTCCTTGAGATTGACGTCGACAACTTTGACGACCGCATGGCCAGCATCGCCCCACGCGCAGCCTTTACCGTGCCCAATACGCTGACAGGCGAAGGGTCTTTGCCCGTTGATCTGACCTTTACAAAGATGTCCGATTTTGAACCTGGCGCGATCGCCGCCAAGGTGGACTCCCTGCGCCCACTGCTTGAGGCACGACAGCAGCTGTCAAATCTGATGACCTACATGGACGGCAAGGCAGGTGCCGAAGCCTTGATCGAAAAGATCCTAGGGGATACCGCGCTTTTGGGGGCTTTGGCCGCAGGCGGCGCAGGCAGGTCAGACGAACAAACCGCAGCGCTGGACGCCCTGCGCGCGGTAGAGGTTAAAGAGGTCGAAGACACATCAACTGAGGATGCGCTGAACGCTTTGCGCGCCGCCGATGTGCCTGAGGCGGCGCAAGAAGACAGCAGCGCTGCTGCGTTGGACGCCCTGCGTGCGGCCGATCTGCCAGAACCCGATGCGCCTGATGAAAGCGACGCGGCTTTGGACGCCCTTCGCGCGGTAGAGATCGAAATACAGCCCGATGATAGTGCCACGCTTGCCTTGGAAGCCCTGCGCAATGCCCCGGTCGACGAGACCACAGAGGACGGATCAGATCAAGCACTGGCAGCCCTGCGCGCGTTAGAGGTCCAAGACAGCCCGCAAACTGATCAGACCGCCGACACCTTGGACACTCTGCGCACAGTCGAGATCGAAGTAGAACAAAACAATCAAACAGACACCGCTCTCGATGCCCTGCGTGCGACCGAGGTTGTTGATGCCGAAGATACAGATGACACCGGTTCTGCGCTGGATGCCCTGCGTGCCGTCGAATTGGAGGTTGCAGAAGAAGACGACAGCACAGCGGCACTTGATGCCCTGAAATCCATTGAAATTCCCGCCGATGCGGCCCCAGATGATGCCAGCAGCGCCCTGGAAGCTTTGCGCGTCGCCGAGGTGCCACAGACGGCGGAAAATCCAGCAGATGACGCGGCCGCGATACTGGCCGGACTGGATGCCCCAGAAGATGTCCCAGAACACGACGACACCGACGACATCCTTGCAGGGCTAGACGCGGTCGAAAGCGAAGATGAAATCGACGGCGCTGACGATATCCTCGCGGGCCTCGAAGCGCCCGATCAGCCGCAGACGGAGGAGGATGACCTGGACGATGTCCTCGCAGGTCTCGAAATCGTCGAGGAAGAGGTTGCGGATGACACCGACGACATCCTTGCAAGCCTGGACGCGGTCGAAAGCGAAGATGAAATCGACGACGCTGACGATATCCTCGCGGGCCTCGAAGCGCCCGATCAGCCGCAGACGGAGGAGGATGACCTGGACGATGTCCTCGCAGGTCTCGAAATCGTCGAGGAAGAGGTTGCGGATGACACCGACGACATCCTTGCAAGCCTGGACGCGGTCGAAAGCGAAGACGACAGCGAAGACGCCGACGATATCCTCGCGGGCCTCGAAACGCCCCAGCAGCCGCAGACCGATGACAACGATCTGGACGATGTCCTCGCAGGTCTCGAAATCGTTGAGGAGGAGGTGGCGGATGATACCGACGACATCCTTGCAGGCCTGGATGCTGTCGAAGTGGAAGACGACAGCGACGACGCCGACGATATCCTCGCTGGCCTCGAAACGCCCCAGCAGCCGCAGACCGATGACAACGATCTGGACGATGTCCTCGCAGGTCTCGAAATCGTCGAGGATGAGGGCGCGGATGACACCGACGACATCCTAGCAGGGCTAGAGGCGGTCGAAAGCGAAGACGACAGCGAAGACGCCGACGATATCCTCGCGGGCCTCGAAACGCCCGATCAGCCGCAGACGGAGGAGGACGATCTGGACGATGTCCTCGCAGGTCTCGAAAACGTTGAGGATGAGGTGGCGGATGATACCGACGACATCCTTGCAGGCCTGGACGCCGTCGAAGAAGGAGACAGTGCAGATGATCTAAATGACGTTCTCGCAGGGCCTAACACACTCGAGGACAACGAGGATGCGGACGGGGACGATGAACTCGATGCGCTCATGGCGGGCCTCGACGATGACGACGAAGAGGAAGACGGAGACGATGATCTCGACGCGCTCTTGGCGGGCACCGATGAGGACGACAAAGAGGACGGCGGGGACGATGACCTTGACGCACTCTTGGCGGGCCTCGACGATGACGACGAAGAGAAAGACGGAGACGATGATCTCGACGCGCTCTTGGCGGGCAACGGTGAGGACGACGAAGAGGACGGCGGGGACGATGACCTTGACGCACTCTTGGCGGGCCTCGACGATGACGACGAAGAGGATGGCGGGGACGATGACCTTGACGCGCTCTTGGCGGGCAACGGTGAGGACGACGAAGAGGACGGCGGGGACGATGACCTTGACGCACTCTTGGCGGGCCTCGACGATGACGACGAAGAAGATGCGCTCTTGGCCGGTCTAGACGATGACGGCGATGATGCGACAGAAAATTCCGGCATAAAAAGTGCCGAACCCGAGTTGGCCTATGGTCAGATGAGTGCCGCCCGACCCGAGCCACAAAAACTTGTGCGCAAAAGATTCCGCCTGGCAATTCTTGGCGATTTTACCGGCCGCTCTGTCAAAGGGGAAATCGAGGTCGGCGAGGCGCTGGCCAACCGCAAACCCATCCTCCTGGACCCCGATACCGTCGAAGACGTAATCGAGAGTTTTGGCACAACCCTTGTCTTGCCCATCGGCAAGGAAGGTGCCGGGGTTGAGGTCAAGCTGGGGGGGCTGGATGATCTGCACCCCGATGAGCTTTATGAAAACGTCGAAATATTCTCAGCGCTGAAAAGCCTGAAATCACAGCTGAGCAACGGCGGTACCGCCGAAAATGCGGCCAAGTCCCTAAAGGCTTGGGGCGAAGCCCATGGGCGGCATGTGGCCCCCGCCAGTGCGGTTTCGGGCGGCAATACGGTGCGCGCTGATCTGAAGCTAAGCGATTTTCAAAAGCTGATCGGCGACACAGGTGGCACACTGGCCAAACCATCGCCGGTTGACGACCTTTTGGCACGTATCGTCGGGCCGCATATTCGCAAGCTGCCCGATCCAAATGCAACTGCGATGGCGCAGGCCGTCGATGATGCCTTGAGCGGTGCCATGCGGCTGGTGCTGCACCACCCTGATTTCCAATCGGTTGAGGCGCAATGGCGCTCCATTGATCTGATCGCGCGCAGCATTGAAACAGACGATACGCTGGAAGTGGTCCTGTATGACATATCAGCCGAAGAAATTGCCGCTGACCTGACCCAGTCCGATGATCTGTCACAAAGCGGTTTTGCCCGGCTCTTGACGGAAGGGCCAATGGACGAAGAAACCGGGCGCGGGGCATATTCGGCCATGGTCGGGATGTACACATTCGAGGAAACGCCCCCTCATGCGCAGTTGCTGGGGCGCATCGCGCGGGTCGCGGCCCATGTGGATGCACCGTTCTTTGCCGCAATGACACCGGGTTTCCTTGAGACCCCCAAGGCCGATCGTCACCCGCTGGTCGCCAAGGAATGGGACACGTTGCGCGCAATGCCAGAGGCCGGGCATCTGGGCCTTGCAAGCCCGCGTTTCATGCTGCGCCGTCCTTACGGAGCCAAGACAGAACCGATCTACGAATTTGATTTTGAAGAATTCACCCAGAAGGTCGGACTTTCTGGTATGCTTTGGGCGAACCCCGTGGTGCTGATCGCTATCTTGCTTGCAAAATCGTTTAAGGAAAATGGTGCCCATATGGGACTGGGCAAGATCATGTCACTGGGCGACATACCCTATCATTACGTTCTGGACCGTTTTGGGGATCAGGTGGCACTGCCCTGTACAGAGCGCAATCTGACGCTGGACAAGGTTGAGACGGTTCTGGGCCGGGGATACCTGCCCGTGATTTCGATCAAGGGGCGCGATGAGGTCAGGCTGGGGTCTTTCCAGTCGCTTGCCGGTGGTGACATTCTGGGCCCCTGGACGGGTGTGGCTCCGCCTCCGCCATCCCCGCCAAAGCCTGCGAAACCCGCAGCGGAAACAGCAGGCGGAGACGATGAAGATGACGATGTTTTCGGTGGCGATGATGACGATATGGATGATCTGCTGGCCGGTTTCGATCTGGATTCATTTGGAGATGACGATGAGACCGACAGCGATGATGACGATATTGATGACGACCTGGCGGCACTGCTTGCAGATCTCTGAGCGGGGGCATTTCACCCCGCGCGGGCGTGCATTTTTGAGAGGGCATTATTATGACCATTAGTAAGCCAAGAGACGACGCCTCGACCTGGATGTCGGGAACCTACAAGACCAAAAAGCTGCGGCTGAAACAGGCCGTGGTCAAAGAAAAGATGAGCACACTGACCCAGATCACCATCGAGTTTCTGGCTCGCAATACGGATGTGCAGCTAAAGGACTTTGTCGGCAAGATCATGACCGTCCATGTGCAGCACGAGGATTTTCCCGATGGCCGCCTGTTTTCGGGCACCTGTGTTTCCGTCGAAGCGATGGGGATGCGTGACGGTGACGATCATTATGTGGCGCAAGTCAGACCGTGGTTTTGGATGCTGACCCTGACACGCAATACGCGGGTGTTTCAGGACAAGACCGTTGACCAGATCATTAAAGAGGTCTTTGGGGATCACAGTTTCGCAGACTTTAAGATCAAGACATCGGAGAAATATCAAAAGCGCGAATATTGCGTGCAATACCGCGAGACGGATTTCGATTTCTTGTCGCGCCTGATGGAAGAGGAGGGATTATATTACTTCTTTGATCACACCGACGCGAAGGAAAAGAACGAAGTCCTGATCATCGCTGACGGCCTGAAGGGCCATGACAACGTAAAAGGCGGCCCGGCCCTGACCTTCAAACCCCGCGATGGCGGGGACTCAAAGACGGGCCAGACCATATCGGAATGGGCAGCAGCCCAGAACGTGACACGCGGCAAGGTCAGCCTGACAGACTATGATTTTGAAAAACCCTCGGTGCGGCAGATGGAAACCACGGCCATCGCAAAAGGTGCCCATAGTCACAAGGACTATGAGTTCTACGACAATTCCGGGCACTACCGGGGTGAAACCAACCTGGGCAAGACCCGGGCGCGTGTCAGGGTTGAAGCAGATGCCATCAAGCATCAGGTCTACCGCGGTGCCGGTGATATCCGGCATTTTGGCACTGGATTTCTGTTCAAACTAACCGAACATCCCGAAGACCAAAACAACATCGAATACCTAATCACCGAAGCATTGCACGTCATCCGAGACTCGGACGAGATGAAGGATAACGACACCAGCTGGTTCGCTCTTTTGCCACAAAATATTGAAATACAAGAAGAAATCAGGAACGATTATTCCTTTACCTTTGGTGCCGTCCCCAAGGCACAGCAATATCGCGCACCCTTTGTGACGCCCTGGCCCGAAATCCCCGGCATCCAGATAGGTGAAGTTGTCGGTGCAAGTGGCAAGGAAATTGAAACCGATAAATATGGGCGGGTTAAGGTCTTGTTCCGGTGGGATCGCCACAGCAAAAGCGACGATACCGCCTCGTGCTGGATCAGGGTGGCCACGCAGTGGTCCGGCAAGAATTACGGGCTTTTGTCTATCCCGCGCATTGGTCAGGAGGTCATTGTACAATTCGAAGACGGTGATCCGGATCGGCCGATTGTAACAGGGATGATGTATAATGCCGACACGATGCCGCCCTATGTTGACCCCGCACAGCCCACCCGCACCGGGCTGATGACCCGGTCCTCCCCCAAGGGCAAAGAGGATGATTACAACGCGCTGGTCATGCAAGACGAGAAGGGCAAGGAATACGTCCACCTTCAGTCTCAAAAAGACTACCAGATGGTGGTCAAGGACAGCGCGCAGATCACCATTGGCGACAAGAGCGTCAATGTCTCTGCCACCGGTCAGACGGCCGAGGCGGGCAGCCTTTTGCAAACTGTTGAGCAAAACGTCACAGAGGTGGTCAAGAAAGGCGACAAGACGGAGACGATCGAAAAGGGCAGTCTGACTCTGACGGTAGAGAAAGACATGACGGAGACCCTAAATTCGGGCAACATGACACTTGATGTGAAAAAAGGCACCATAGACATTGATGCCAAGGGCAATATCGACGTCGATTCAGGTCAGAATATCACCATGACCGCAAAGACAAAAATTACGCTCAAAGTGGGTGGCAATTCGATCGAGATCAGCCCAACAGGGGTCAAGATCAAGGGCACAACGACCGTGGATGTCCAAGCCTTAAACACCACCGTTAAGGGCAGCGCGATGCTGACCCTTAAGGGCGGTCTGACCAAGATCAATTGAGGTGGGACCGATGAGCGAACGTTTCAAAGACATGACCAAAGTCCCGCAAGAGCCTGCAGCAAAGTTGCTGGCGCTGACCAACACACGGCTGGAGACGCCGATCACCTCACCCGTGGCGGCCTTGCCCGAAGTTGTTCTGGCCGAACTGGACGAAAAAGGCGCGATGTTTGACGTGCTGCGGCTGTTGTCGATCGCCTTGCCCGCACGCGAACGCGTCTGGTGGGCCTGCCTGGCGGCGCGCGATTATATCGGGCCCAAATCCGACAAAGACCCAAAATCCTTGACCGCATCGGAGGATTGGGTGTTCAAACCAACCCCCGAAAACCGCGAACGGGCGCGCCTGTCCATGGATGAGGCCTATATTGACGATGAAACGGTCAATATCGCGATGTCCGTCATGTATTCAGATGGCACCATGGGCCCTGCTGATCTGGCTCATTATCCTGCCCCTGCGGGGGCCGCGGAAACCTGTGCATTCATCATGAATATCGTGGCACTGGACAAAAACTCTGATAGGTTTGAGGAATATGGACAATTTCTGATTGATCGCGCCGTGGATATCGCACGGGGCGGCAATGGCAGGATCGAAGGCAACGATGCAATGAAGGAGGCACAGTCATGACTTTTCCGGCAGCACGTTTGACCGATATGCACCTGTGCAATCTGCCCTCTGTTCCACCGCCGCCCGCGCCAGTGCCCTTGCCCATCGCGATGCCCGGCGCGCCCACGGTCCTGATCGGCAATCTGCCTGCTGCACGTGTGACTGACATGGCGTCATCCGCGCCGCCCCATCCCATCGTCAAAGGGTCAGCGACTGTGCTCATCTCGAACATGCCCGCTGCACGGGTCATGGATACCTGTGCCTGTGGTGGTATGATCCTGCCGCCCTGTATGCCCACCGTATTGATCGGGGGCTAACCACACAGATGCCGGTCAAACTATCCTTTCAGTCATCAGGGACCATGCCGGGCAATGTCGGCCTTATGCAGATGCCCACCAACGGCAGCCTGAGCATCGGGCGGGGCCCGGCGAACGACATCGTCCTGCCAGATCCCGAACGCCAGTTGTCCAAGAACCACTGCGTGCTGGAGGATCATAACGGCAATGTGGTGGTGGTGGATTTTTCGACCAACGGCACCTTTTTGAACTATTCCAAGACACCTTTGGGCCGCACGCCCACACCGTTGAACAATGGCGATATCCTGTCTGTGGGCAGCTACGAACTGCTGGTAGAGATCGCCGCCGCCATGCCGGAGCCCATTCTTGACCCCTTGAGCGATGGACCGGTCTCCCATGGGGCAGCAAACAATGCCCCCGATCCCATGCAACTGCTGGATGACGCAGGGCCGGGCGGTGATTTTCTGGATGACCTGCTGGGATCACCCGAGGGGCCGAAAGGGCCCGGCCAGATTCAGATCGCCGATCCCATGGACGATTTGCTGCCACCTTTGGGCGAGGAAGAAGACCCATTCTTTGCCGCCCCCCGAAATGAAAGCATTCCAGAGGATTTGGGGCCCAGCCAATCCATGCATAACTCCGGAACAAGCGACAGCTTTCGGCCTTCATTGGCCACCGGGCCTGCGGTGATCCCGGATGACTGGGACGATGATTTCCTGTCCCCCGCAGCACCGGAACCCACGCCACCACCAGCCGCGCCGCCGGCCGCACAGGTGCCACCAGTCGCACCCCCACCCATAGCCGAACCCGCAGCTGCCACCCCGACACCCCAGTCCGAGGCAACAAAGGTCCCTGTACCCGACGCGCCACCCGCCTCTGAACAGCCCGTTGTGGCATCGGGTGATCAGTCTTCGGCGCGGGCCTTTCTGGATGCTTTGGATGTAGAGGGGCTGGTGATTTCGGACGAGGAACTGCACACGACAATGGGCCGGATGGGCCGGGTGATGCGGACCATGATCACAGGCCTGCGCGAGATCCTGATGACACGGACCTCCATCAAATCCGAATTCCGTATTGAGCAGACGATGATCAGCGCGGGTGGAAACAACCCACTAAAATTTTCAATCAGCCCCGATCAGGCGATCGAGGCATTGGTTAAACCGAAAGCGCGCGGCTATCTGGGTTCAGAGACGGCTACAGAGCAGGCGCTGAATGACATCAAGGCGCATGAAGTTGCCATGGTCACCGGGATGGAGGCGGCGCTGAAGGGCATTCTTGCCCGGCTCGATCCAGAGGTTCTGGGTGCGCAGATCGAAACAGGGGGCGGTATTGGCAGCCTGTTGAAGGGCAAGAAAGCCCGCTATTGGGAAGTATACGAAAAAATGTATGGCCAGATTTCCGATCAGGCCGAGAATGATTTTCATGAGTTGTTCAGCCGCGAATTTGCGCGCGCCTACAAAGAGCAACTGGATAAGTTGAAATAACCCGACCCCATTAGGGGCGGACGACAGGGGAGAATTGCGTGTCCTGGGACAGTAAAGTGCTTTGGACGGAGGGGTTGTTTCTGCAACCTCACCATTTCCAGCAGGCGGACCGCTATGCCGAAGCAATGGTCGGCGGGCTTGCCCGTCGCATCCGGCCTTATGGCTGGGGTGTAAGTGCGCTTGAGATCGACGAAGAAGTCCTCAAGGTGGGGCAATTCGCACTCAAGGGCTGCGCTGGTCTGACCCATGACGGCATGGTGTTCCGGGTGCCGCAAACCGATGATCATCCTCCCGCCCTTGAGGTGCCTGACACGATCAAGGACTGCGTCGTCTATCTGACAGTGCCACAGCGCCGACAAGGCGCAGTAGAGGTGGATCTGACCGGTGCAGAGCAATCGGCCAGCCGCCTGCGTCCCGCCGAGCTTGAAATCACCGACACCATGGGCCGCGATCAAAAGCCGATCACCATCGGCGTGGGCAAGATGCGTCTGCAATTCGCGCTGGCCGTTGATGACCTGTCCGATCTGTTCGCAATCCCGATTGCCCGTATCATCGAGGTCCGCCCGGACAAGGAGATCATCCTTGACCGCAGCTTTATTCCCAGCTGCATTGATCTGCGCGCCGCGACCCCGCTGGATGGTTTCATCCGCGAAATCGAAGGGCTGCTGTCACACCGGATGAGCGCACTTGCCGGCCGCCTGTCCGAAGGCGGGGCCGCCAAGGCCGTGGCAGAAGTGTCTGACTTTTTGTTGCTGACCGTGATCAACCGGATGATCCCGATCTTTCGCCATCTGAACACGGTGGAAAACCTGCACCCCGAAGATGCCTATCGCCATTGCATTTCACTGGCCGGGGAATTGTCGGTCTTTATGACCACGACCAAACAGCCGCCCGAATTTCCGCCGTACCAGCATGACAACCTGTCAAAGACCTTTGCACCGGTGATCCGCACGCTGCGGCAATATCTCAGCTCTGTGCTGGAACAGACGGCCATTTCGATTCCGCTGGAGGCCCGCAAATACGGTGTCAGCGTTGGCGTGATCGCCGACCGCAAGCTGATCAGCACCGCAGGCTTTGTTCTGGCGGTTCAGGCAGAAATCGCAGCCGAAGATGTCCGCCGGCATTTTGCAGGCCAGGCCAAGATCGGTCCGGTCGAGGAAATCCGCCAATTGGTCAATTCCGCGCTGCCGGGCATCACGCTGCGCCCGCTTCCCGTGGCCCCCCGGCAGATCCCCTATCACGCCGGGGTCGTCTATTTCGAACTGGCCTCTGATAGCCCCTACTGGGGTAAAATGACGACTTCAGGCGGTATCGCCGTGCATGTTTCGGGTCAGTATCCCGGATTGAACATGGAACTATGGGCGATCCGTAACACGTAAAGATCAAGAAAAGGGGCAGACCATGTCAGACAACGACCCGTTTGCAGAACCCGAAGACACGGACAAGACAGTAATCCGGCCCAATCCGGGCGGGCGCAGAACCGGCGCAACCATGCCTCAGGCCGCACCGGCAGAACCCATGGCAGCCCCTGCCGTGGATGCCGTGGGCATTCCTGCCGCCGCGGCCGCAGCACCACAGGCCGCGCGCAAGGATGGCCCGCAAGAGATCGAGATGGTTCTGACAGGCATGAACCAGCTGACCGCTTGTGCGGCCCCTTTGTTTTCCCTGATCAGCCGCATCCGCAACCGCGCCCAGCATATGGACCCCGACAAGCTGCGTTCTTCTGTCGTGGCCGAAGTGCGGGCCTTTGAAAACCGGGCGCTTCAGGCCGGTGTTCCGGCACAAACGGTCAAGATCGCGCGCTATGCGCTTTGCGCCACTTTGGATGATGTGGTTTTGAACACTCCTTGGGGGGGACAATCCAGTTGGGGTTTGCAATCCATGGTAGGCACGTTTCACCGCGAAACGGTGGGTGGCGACCGTTTTTATGACCTGCTGGCGCGGCTGGAAAAAGAGCCAAACACCAATCTGGACGTGCTTGAGTTCATTTACATGTGCCTGTCGCTGGGCTTTGAGGGCCGTTTGCGTATCGAACAGGGCGGATCGGACAAGCATCTGCAAATCCGCCAAGGTCTGGCGCGGATCATCCGGGGCCAGCGCGGCGATGTGGAACGCGATCTGTCCCCCCATTGGGAAGGCGAGGACAAACCGTTCCTTGCCCTTTCTGCCTGGCGTTTGCTCTGGATTGCCCTCGGCACAACGGCGGCGCTTTTGGTGCTGCAATTCACCAGCCTGTCTTACGTCCTGTCCAACCAGACAGAGCGTCTGATCGGCCAGCTTTCCGTCATCGACAGCGGCCCGATTGCAGAGCTGCAGCGGCGTGCACCCCCGCCACCGCCCACACCACCAGACGAGGTCCGCCTGCTGAAGGTCACGAATTTCCTCCAAAAGGAAATCGACGAAGGCATCGTTAACGTTTTTCAAAAGGGCAATACATTGGTCATTCGCATCGCTGGTTCCAACATGTTCGGCTCAGGCTCTGACCAACTCACGGACAAATTCGCCGAACCCATAGCACGGGTCGCAAATGCGCTGAATGATGAACCGGGTCCCGTGATCATAACGGGGCATTCCGACAACGTGCCTATCAAATCGTCCCGTTTTCCGTCGAACATGCATCTCAGCCTTGCGCGGGCAAAGGCCGTGATGGAATCGATGACCAAAACG
>Ga0208544_10000221_pt1 | contig 47198 bp, 46 predicted proteins | sample DEB08_DNA_9_FD_184526 | JGI IMG/M metagenome (GOLD analysis project Ga0208544, IMG submission 184526) | Aqueous microbial communities from the Delaware River and Bay under freshwater to marine salinity gradient to study organic matter... | ecosystem: Environmental > Aquatic > Marine > Coastal ... | reverse complement strand
TTCTCAATTACTATAATATACTAAAATTTATGCAATTAACCAAGATCAATAGCTACATAAAATCCTTTTTTTTGATGTCTTATATGTCAAAGAACTGCTCTTCTAAAAAGATGTGGGGTGTCAATAGGGGTTTTAGTAGCTACTTGTACGACTAGAATGTTAATTTTAAATCGGTAAACATGCCTATCTAATACCTTTGAGGTATCTGATAGGTCATTTGACTGTAGCTATCAGATATTTTGAAAATATCAGATAGCTACAAAATCACCTATAATCCGTCTCTTTTACTTTAAAATCAAAAACATCAGGTCGTTGATAATGCCCTGTAACATCCAAGGTCATACGCTCTTTATACACTCGGTCTAAATCTTTGATTTCACAAATCAAAACACCTTCTACATCAAATTGTGGTGCTAGTAAATAATTGCCATCTGGGCCGATAACACAACTACCTCCATTCAACATAAAATGTTCGGGCTTGTCTTTTAAATGCGCTGGCATTTCTAATTCTTTCGGCATGTCCTTCACTCGTAAAATTTGACCTGCTGCAATCACAAAACACCTACCTTCAAAAGCATAATGCCGGCTCGCAATTTGGTGTCGCTCAAACACACAAGGCCAAACGGCCACATGAATCACTTCTTTTTCATTATGCATGGCCTGCCGACTCAAAGGCATCCAATGTTCCCAGCAAATTAAGCCACCGATTTCTCCAAATCCAGTATCAACTGTTTTTAAACCTTCTCCGTCTCCATGCCCATATAATAGTTTTTCCGTATAAGTAGGCATTAGTTTTCGATGATGGTTGACTAAATTTCCTGCTAAGTCAAATAATAAAAGGGAATTATAAATAGTGCCATTCCCTTTGCCTTTCGTCACTACTTCATTGGCACCGACCATAATCGTCACTTTGTATTGTTTGGCCCATTTTCCAATTTGAACTGTAGTTTGACTAGGGACTTCTACGCCACTTCTTAGCATTTTTAGAAACACAGCTTTCGTAGGTTCATAATCCCATATAGCTATATTTGGGCAATGGTCTAACCAGGATGGATAACCACACAACCAGGTCTCGCCAAAAACAATCATTTCCGCTCCTTTTTCAGCAGCTTCTTTAATATAGGTTTGCATTTTTTCCAAACTTCTGGCTAAATCCAAGTACACAGGACTCGCTTGAATGATGGCAATTGTAACAGATTTAGACATAGAATGATAATTTTCAGGTTAGATTAGCCGTATTTTTAAATTTTTGATTTTAAATTTTTGATTTTAAATTTCAAATATTGTCTATTTGTTGAATAAACCCTATCTTTGCACTCGCTTTTCAAAAAGCAGATAAAATTAAAATATAGAAACGTAAAAATATACTAATAAAATGAAAAGGACTTATCAACCATCCAAAAGAAAGAGAGCAAATAAGCATGGATTCCGTTTAAGAATGAGTAGCAAAAATGGAAGAAAAATAATTGCTCGTAGAAGAGCTAAAGGTAGAATCAAGTTAACTGTTTCTGACGAAAATATTGGTAAATAATTGATAATTAACTTACGTTAACTATTCTATTGTCCTTTTTCCAAAGTTTTCTCTTTGGAAGACAAAGCAAGTAATTCCACTATGGGATACTTGCTTTTTCTGTTTATAGAATGACAAGTCTAAGTAGCTGAACAAGTTTAACGAACAACTTTGTTCTAAAGAATTAAGTTATACTCATCAAAAAACTATGTGCACTTTATGAACTATGTAACTATGTGGTAAAACTAAGCTACACTCGTCAAAATATAAGATGTCCGTTTATTTTTGTCACGTTACTTAATAATAATTAATCAACTTTTATTCCTTATCGTGTCTTTAAAATTTTCTAAAAAAGAAAAATTAAAAAGCAGAAAAGCTATTGAACAGCTTTTCCAGGCAAGACAATCTGTTCATGTCTTTCCATTGCGACTGATTTGGCGAAAATTAGATTTCCCACTAAGTCAATCTCCTGCTCAATTTGCGGTGAGTGTACCAAAGAGAGCTTTTGCTAAAGCAGTTCAGCGCAATCGAATTAAACGAATTATCAGAGAAGTTTATCGACTTAATAAAGCCGATTTTTATGCAGCTTTGCCGAAAGAAGAGGGACAATTTGGTTGCATGCTACTCTATTCAGGAAGGCGAGAACCTACTTTTGCAGAAATCGAAAAATCGCTAAAGAAGTTAATTAAAATTTTGCCCAAGAAATTAAAAACTAAAGAGCGAAAAGAAGAAAAACCTACCTAAGATTAGGTAGGCCTCTCGAATGAAAACACGTTATATACAAGTTCTTTATAATAAACGCAAAAGCGTATTTAACTTTTTCTCTTTTAGTAGATGCTAGTAATTAGGAAATTCCACACTTTTTTAATTATTTTTTGCTACCTTTTTTTTCATAGCCCATTCTACCGCATCAGTTCTCCAATTTTTAGTACTTTTGGCAAAGATTACACAATCATTTAATCATCTTCTAAATCATACCACCTCATAAGTGTTATCTTTATTTCGTACCAATCAAGTTGCATTTAGCATATTACTTTTAATATATGCTTTGATATTAAGACTTTCTTATTTCTCGGGAAGTACGCCTATTGATATGGCGAATGATGGCATTTTGTCTTTACTTATAAAAAATTATTTAGGGAATAGTACCTTGGTAACGGGTATTATCACCTTATTCGTCGTTTTTGTACAAGCACTATTGATTAATAACTTAGCTAATAAATACCGTTTATTCAGAGAAACGACGCTCTTTCCTGGCTTATTCTATATCTTATTGGTTAGTTGTATTCAAGATTTCCTGCCTCTGTCTGCTGTACTTTTAGGCAATACATTTCTAATTATAGCCATTACTAATTTATTGAGTATCTTTAAAAAAGCGAAATGTGCAGATGCTATTTTTAATGTAGGCTTGTGGATAGGTGTGGCAGCACTTTTTTATCATGCTTTCGTCCTCTTTCTATTTTTAGGACTATTAGGGCTAATTGTATTGCGGTCGTTCAAATTTAAGGAAGCGATTATGCTTATTACTGGCTACCTCTTACCATTTATTTTTGCCAGCGTTTATTTTTTTTGGCATAATGAATTCCAAGCTTATTGGCAGACTCATTTCTTCGAGCAGTTTAGTTTTTTAGATTTTGCGCCATCGCGTGGGTGGAATACTTATTATAAATATATTATTCTAGGTTTACTGATTGTCATGGGCGTATTTAATCGCTATACTTTTGAAAAGTCGTATAAAATACGCAATTACATGAATATCTTTTATACGACTTTAATCATTTGCGGCTTGACTTTTTTATTTCAAGAAAATATTCAAATTAGCCATTTTTTGATTATCGCTACTCCTCTTTCTATTTTACTAGCAGCCTGCTTCTTAGCGATGTCTAAAACAACAGCAGAATTTATCCACCTTTTTATTTTTATTGCCGTTATGCTCTTTCAATTTGATGTATTTACTTTCCACTAACTTGGATTCATTCCCCCTCCTAGTAACAGCAAAGAAATAGGAACCCCATTATGGATAGCATGAAATAGCATGCTATATCTCGTCCCCCATCCTACTCTAATATAGCCTAACATAATACCAAGTACGAACTGTGGTAATACCAATATTGGTGCTAAATAAATAGGAACAGTAGATACAAAGTTGCTAAAATGTACCGCCGCAAAAACAATTGTAAATGTCCAAAAAATAATTTTAAAATTATTTTTACACCATTTAACAATCGACCATTCTGTTACGGTTTCTCCAAAGAGTGCCGCTGGTACTTTCCACCAATTCCCTATTGGAAATCTAAAAAATAACTCTTCCAATATGGGTGCTAAAACAACTGCCATCAATACCAATTGTATTGGATTATCCAGTAATTTAGTAATCTCATGGTCTGTATCTTCTACGCCTGTTGCTCCCATAATACCCATCAATGGAATCATCAACAAAAAATCTAAAGCTAATAAATAAGGAAAAATCTTCTGTGGTTGCTCCAAAAAATGAGCTGGTAAAGGGTCTAATCTAGGGTTCTTTACAAATGCTGCTAAATCTTGCCAAACTGCTGAAAGGGATATTTCCAAGATAATAAGGATTGAAGGATTGACTAATTTATAGTTTAACGACTCGAACAGTTTCAATTTTTGTATCGCTTACTAATTCTAAAATGAACCGATAGCCTTCTAAATCTATTTCAACTCCCTGTTGAGGAATGGTTTCTGTTGTTGTCACCAAATAACCAGAAAGGGTATGATATTCTCCTTCTGGAAAATCGAGCACTTCATATTTTTCATTGAGGTAATCAATTTCTAATCTACCAGAAAACAAAAATTCTTGTTCAGAAATCTGTTGTTCGATATAATCTTCTTGGTCATGTTCATCTTCTATTTCTCCAAAAATTTCTTCTACTATATCTTCTAATGTAATAATACCCGCTGTTCCTCCAAATTCATCCACCACACAGGCGATGCTTACCCTACTCTTAATAAATAAATTCATCACTTCTTGAACCCGCATCACTTCTGGTACAAAAGGTATATCTAGTACAATATTTTTTAACTGCTTAGGTTTACTCAACATTTGTTGATGATGCACATATCCTAAAATATTATCCATATCGCCATCAATTACGAGAATTCTAGACAACCTAGAGGATTGAAATAACGCTAATAATTCTTCTATACTTGCATCTGCATCTATCGCCTTTATTTCTGTTCTAGGAACTACACATTCCTTAACTTTTACTTGTCGGAATTCTAAGGCATTTTGAAATAACTCTTTATCAATTTCTTCATCGGTATCAGAAGAAAAAGAGGCTTCGATAAAATGGGCTAAATCAACTCTCGTAAAAGCATTATCTACTTTTTCTATAGGTGTTTTTAGAATATATTTTAATAAGAGATTAGATAATTTGGTCATGAACCAAGAAGGTACACCTAATAAGAATTGAAAAAACCGCAGTGGATAAGCTAGAAAATAAAGAATATTATCCGCAAATAATCTAAAAATAGTTTTCGGTAAAAACTCTCCAAAAACTAGGACAATTAAAGTGGTAATTATGGTATTGATGAATAACTGTAGCGGTTCACTTGTTATAAGTGGACTCATCAAAGGCGTCAATAGCTTTGTCATTAAAGTTGTAAAAACAACTAAAGCAATACTATTTCCGACCAACATTGTGCCTAAAAAATGAGCTGGTTGGTCAAAAAAATTGGCTAGAATTTTACCTCTACGTGCCCCTCTCTTCCGTTTTAATTCGACTCGCAATTTGCTCGATGAAATAAAAGCTATTTCAGAACCTGAAAATAAGGCAGATAAAGCTAAAAAAAATATAATGGAAAATATTAAAGAAATCGTCATGCTAAATTTTAGCGATTTTTAAACATTGAAAGAATAAAGTAAGCTACAAAAATACTAACATTTTCATGCGTGCTTCTTCTATTCATTTTTACAATTAATGCAATATACTTTATTCCATACAATGATGCCTATAAGTTAACTAAAATCTAAGATTTCTAAAAAACTAATGGTTTTCTCCTAAGAAAAAAACTATAATATCCACTCAGTTTAATTGTTTTATTCATTATTTAAATTATAGTCTATTTTTGGCAAGGATTTATAGGGCTTTTAAATAGTTGGCTTTCATTCCTTATGCAGAATGAAGAAAACATAATTTTAGCGTAAATATCTAAGTTGAAATAATAAATAAAGATTGCCTCAATTAAGACAGTTCCATACCATCTTTTTGCTAAATAAAACCTATTCGCTATAAATGTGTTAAAGTTTAAACATTAATCATTACTTTTGATTGTTATCAACTTACTAAAAAATACTTTATGGAAACCAATTCTTTATGGTTCCTCGAAAATATTGATGTCACCAGCATTTTCTGCCCGCAAAAGTTAGGCGCAGGAGTAATAGATAAGCATACCCAAAAGAAATATAAAAAGGGAGAATACATTTATATTCCGAACGAACATGCGGATCAAATCTATTTTTTATCAGAAGGACGAGTAAAAATCGGTGCTTATGGTGACGGAGGTAAAGAAATCACTAAAGCTATTTTAACTACAGGAGAAGTTTTTGGTGAATTATCGCTTATTGGCGAGCAAAAAAGACGTGATTTTGCTTATGTCATGGAACCAACAACTGTTTGTATGATTTCCGTAAATGACATGAAAAGCTTAATGCGAGAACATAGTGGCTTACAGTTATTCATTATGAAAATAATGGGAAATCGAGTGTTAGATATGGAGCAAAGACTAGAGTCCTTAGTATTTAGAGATTCTAGAACTCGCATTATTGAATATTTAGAAAATTTAGCTAAACGAAAAGGACAGCGAGTAGGCTACGAAACGGTTGTCCGTCAATTTTTAACTCACCAAGAAATTGCTAATTTAACGGCTACTTCTCGCCAAACAGTAACGACTGTTTTAAATGAATTGAGAACTAAAAATATCATTACTTTTAATCGCAAACGATTATTAATAAGAGATTTAAATGCTTTAGCAAAAGAGATCCGTCAATAATAAAAAATATAGCAGCTATCAATTTATTTATAAAAATTAGTATTTCTATACTAATTTTATTTTCTTTGTGCATAATTACTTTCCTTACCAAGTGAAGTAGTCTAATCAAATTTCTTGAACTCCTAAATAGTTAGGAATAAGAATTTCCTTACATCATCCTTCAAATTTAATATAATGAAAGAAGCAGTAATTGTGTCTACCGCCCGAACAGGAATTGGTAGAGCGTATAAAGGTGCATTTAATAACACTAACGGCCCAACTATGGCTGGCTGGGTTATAGAAGAAGCAGTTAAAAGAGCCAAAATTAATCCCGCAGAAGTGGATGATTGTGTGATGGGTTGTGCGATGCAACAAGGAACTACTGGTCAAAATATTGGTAGATTGGCAGCTTTAGCCGGCGGATTACCTGTAACCGTTGCTGGTATGACCATTGACCGCCAATGTTCTTCTGGTATGATGGCGATTGCAACCGCTGCGAAACAAATTATGTATGATGGCATGTCTGTTGCCATTGGTGGAGGAATCGAATCCATTAGTTTGGTGCAGAATGACAAAATGAATAGTTATAGAGCCATTGATAAAAGTTTAGTAGCTAAACATCGAGATGTCTATATGCCCATGCTGAAAACAGCAGAAGTGGTAGCAAAAAGATACGGCATTACAAGAGAAGCACAAGATGCTTATGGTTTCCAAAGTCAACAAAGAACAGCTGCGGCACAAGCAGCAGGTAAGTTTGATGATGAAATCATCTCCTTAACAACGAATAAAGGTATCTTCAATAAAGCAACTAAAGAGATTACTTTTGAAGAAGCAACTTTATCCAAAGATGAAGGTAATCGTCCTTCTACTACGGTCGAAGCATTAGCAGGATTGAGAACAGTTATTGAAGGTGGTGTAATTACTGCTGGAAATGCGAGTCAATTATCAGATGGCTGTTCTGCGGCTGTTTTAATGGACGGCAAATTAGCCGAACAAAGAGGCTTAGAACCATTAGGTGCTTATAGAGGTATGTCCGTAGCAGGTTGTGAACCAGACGAAATGGGAATTGGGCCAGTCTTTGCCATTCCAAAATTATTGAAAGCACATGGCTTAAAGATGAGTGATATTGGTTTATGGGAATTGAATGAAGCTTTTGCAGTACAAGTATTATACTGTCAAGAAAGATTAGGCATTCCTAATGAACTATTAAATGTTAATGGTGGTGCGATTTCTATTGGACACCCTTATGGTATGACTGGCGCAAGAATGGTCGGGCATGCTTTAATCGAAGGTAAAAGACGTGGTGCGAAATATGTTGTTTGTACAATGTGTGTTGGAGGTGGTATGGGTGCTGCTGGACTTTTTGAAGTATACTAAGCCCAATCAGCATAAACAACTAGCAGTTTACAGGATATCTATTGAAAGATAACTGATTTACTATAAATATATTCATTAAAATGGGTTGGCATCTTAGAATGCTAACCCATTTTTTATGGATAATTTAACCATCTTTTTATATTAAGTATCCTTTAATAAGACGTTATTCTAGAGAAGTATTTACTGTGTTTAAAATAGTCGGTATCTTTACACTAAACAACAAGGAAACTACTTTTCACTAGCCGTAAACGCTGCACCTTTAATGTGAACGGAATAAAATAAAACTAAACCTATGTCTGTAAAAGCTATTAATCGAAGAACCTTTTTAGAATTTTTAGGAAAAGGAATTGCTGTGAGTTCAATTGCTCCAACATTAATACCGCTTGCAACTTCTTATTATAAAGATCTAAAAGGAATTTCTCCTTCTAAAGAAGATAAACTAAAATTAGCCAAAGGCTTAAATTTTGATGTTTTGATTAAATGGGAAGATGCAATTAATGAGCAAGATACATTTGGTTTTAATAATGATTTTACAGCTTTTATTCCATTAGATTCTGCTAATCCTGATGATGGCATTCTTTGGGTGAATCACGAATATGTAGATCCATTTTTTGTATCTAATCATGTGGGCGGTGAAAAATCAAAAGAACAGGTAGAAAAAGAAATGTATAATGTCGGTGGGAGTATTTTACGGGTTCAAAAGAATGAAAAAGGGAAATGGAAGGTCGTGGAAAATGACCCACTAAATAAACGAGTCACTGGCATGACAGATATTCCCTTTAATTGGGAACACCCTATTGCAGGTAAAACTTCTGCTATGGGAACTTTAGGAAATTGTTCCGGCGGAGTCACTCCATGGGGGACAATTCTAACTTGCGAGGAAAATTACGATATGTTTTATGGGGAGCGAGATTATAAAAGTGGGGAACGGCTTGATAAAAAAGCTTTCCTTGCCTGGCATACCCAATATGATAATCCACCAGAACATTACGGTTGGGTGGTAGAGGTTGACCCTAAAACAGGTAAAGCTCAAAAGCATGTTGCTTTGGGTCGATGTGCCCACGAATGCGCAACCGTTAAAGAATTAACAGATGGTCGCTTGGTCGTCTATTCTGGTGATGATTCGGTTAATAAATGTCTCTATAAATTTATTAGTTCTGAACCGAGGTCACTTTCCAAAGGTACCCTTTATGTGGCTAATACCACTTTGGGTAAATGGATACCTATTGTCCATGAAGACAATAAAATCCTACAAAAATTCTTCAAAGACCAGACAGATACCTTAATACAATTACGAAGCGCTGCCAAATATATCGGCGGTACTCCTTTAGATAGACCAGAAGATATTGAAATTGACCCTGTGAATGGAAACGTCTTAGTTTCTCTAACCAATAACTCTACTAAAAAGAATTATTACGGCTCTATTCTAAAGATTGAGGAAACCAATGGTGACCATGCTTCTCTAACTTTCAGACCTTCTATTTATTTAGCTGGCGGCGAAGAAACAGGTTTTGCTTGCCCCGATAATATGGCATTTGATAAAGCAGGTAACCTTTGGATTACTTCCGATATTTCGGGTAGTTTGATGAACCAAGAACCGTATATTCCTTTTAAAAACAATGGCTTGTTTGTCGTCCCTCGTTCTGGTTCGCAAGCTGGTCAGGTGATACAGATGGCAAGTGCACCTGGTGATGCTGAATTTACTGGGCCTTTCTTTGCGCCTGATGGCAAAACCTTATTTTTAAGTGTGCAACATCCTGGCGAATATTCTACTGGGCCTGATGATTTGTCTAGTCATTGGCCTGATGGGGGAGATAAAATTCCTCGACCTGCAGTGGTGGTTATTACGGGGAAGACTTTGGATGCTTTGCAGGGGAGTTAAGTCTATTTTAATTACTCATCGAATAAACTCATACAGCAGAAGCGGATTATTCTTATTAGTAGGGTAATCCGCTTCAACCTAAAATATTTAATGCATCTATTTGGTTCGCATAATTTTTTATGATTAGATTTTTTGGTTACACTGAATTATTTCAACTATTACTTTACTCCGTCTTTATCAATTTCTTAATTTGGCATATAATAAACTTAAAAAATGCTGTCTCTTTTTAAGCGATAATTTTTTGATAGAAGAAAACAAGTCCTTAAGTGAAGAATTCTTATCCACTAATCGTTTAATCCGCCCGCTTAAAATCACTCTTCCCCCCCCGCTTCTCCATTAACTTTGTTTCCTTAATAATAATATTATGAGAAAAAGCTTTGCACATATCATATATCGTCAAAGCAGCAACGGTAGCGCCAGTCAAAGCTTCCATTTCCACGCCTGTTTTTCCAGATAAACTCGCAGTACAATCAACGACAATTTCTTTAGCATCATTAATATGAATCGCTACTTGGCAATTATCTAATCCTAAAGGATGACAGAGTGGAATTAAGTTACTTGTCTTTTTGGCGCCCATAACGCCTGCAATAATAGCAGTTTGAAAAACAGGACCTTTTTTTGTTTGAATATCTTTGCCTTCAAATTGAGCTAAAATTTCGTCATCCACCACAATGATGCTTCTCGCTTTGGCTATTCTTTTAGTGACTTTCTTTTCGCCTACATCGACCATAGAAGGATTGCCTGCGGCATCAAGGTGGGTAAATTTTTTGCTCATATTATTATTATTGAGTTGCGAAGTTTCTATACTCAATATGGCAACATCGCAACCGATTAATTAACGATTATAATTCAATCAAACTTCGGCTTCGACCGCTTCTGCTTTATAATACAACTCCGAACAATTTTCGGGTACAAAAATAGATTGTGCCAATCGTTGAATATCTGCTACTGTTATTTCTTGGTAAATCTCTTTTTCTCGATTTATTAAATCTATATCTCCCAACAATTCAAAAAAGGCTAAATTAATAGCTTTATTTAAAATACTTATCTCAGAGAAAACCAAAGTACTTTCCACTTTATTCTTATATTTAAGCAACTCATTTTCGGGAATCAACTCGCTCTTCAATTCTTCTAATTCCTCCCAGATAATGGCCCTGGCTTGTTCTAAACTCACCCCTTCTGCTGGTTTACCTTCAATAATCAATAATCCTGGATCTATATTTCCAGTAATATAAGCATCAATTTGGCTAAACAATCGCTTTTCTTTAAGTAGTCGACGATACAACCGAGCGGAAGCACCATTACTCAAGACATCAGATAATAAATCAGTAGCATAATAATCCTCGTCTACTCTACCTGGAATATGGAAAGCTAAGTATAGAGAATCTATCGGTACTTTTGCGTATTTCGTGCGCTGCACTAATTGCTGTTGCTTCGGTTCTTGTGGTATATTTTTTGCACCAACGTCGTCGCCCTTAGGAATTTGGCCAAACCATTTTGCTGAAAGTGCTTTAATTATTTCTACTGTAGTATTTCCTGACACCACTAAAATAGCGTTATTAGGTCGGTAATATTTATAAAAAAAGTTTTTTACATCTTCCAAAGTCGCATCTTCGACATGCTTGGGTACTTTACCAATTGTTGGCCATTGATAAGGATGAACCTTATAAGCCATCTCTGAGATATGATGCCAAACATCTCCATAAGGCTGATTCAGGCAGGTTTCTTTAAACTCTTCCAAAACAACTTTTCGCTGAACTTCTAAACTTTCTTTACTAAAATTAAGGCTGAGCATTCGGTCTGATTCCAACCAAAAAGCAGTTTCTATATTCTCTGCTGGTAAGATGTTATAAAAATTAGTAATATCGTTGTTAGTAAAAGCATTATTTTCTCCACCTGCCATTTGAATAGGCTCGTCAAAATTAGGGATATTCGCAGATCCGCCAAACATCAAATGCTCAAATAAATGTGCAAATCCTGTCTTATCAGGTGACTCATCTCTTGCGCCAACATTATATAATATATTCACCGCTATCATTGGCGTACTCTTGTCCTCATGCACAACTACTCTTAGTCCATTCGCTAACTCAAACCGAGAAAAGTCTATCAAATTATATATTTTAAAAAGGTTTGCTAAAGAAGATTCATTTAACAATGTCCCAGTAATATTTAGGGAAGTGCAAAAGTACAGTAGGCTACCATAAAAAGCAAAAAGGAGAGAAACACAAGAAGAGAAATTTACAAAAATAAAATTTATTCAGCTCTTAGTACACCAATCAGTTACTTATTCACATCTATTATTATGAAAACTTGGTAGTTTTTCGACAAATTATAAAAGGGTTATCTATCTAGATAATCCTTTTGTTTTATTATTTAGTAGGACAAAATTTGTTATATATATAGTTCTATATCTATTGAGAGTTATTGACGGCAAAAGATATCGACCAGTTGAAGTAAGCTATTTCATCGGGTTGAAGCTACGCTCTTTTGGGCTTTTCTAAAGGGCATCGGCCCTGACTCTGTCTGTAGAAATAGCCCATTTCTATATTTTTTCAAAGGAGCATCGCTCCGATACCACTTTTAGCTATCTTTTTTCGGTTAATATTGAGCGTCAAACAAGGAATCTATTAGTCAGCTTATTATCAATCACCTCATTAATCCAAACCAGTTAATTTCCGTTTTACTTTCAATAATTTCCTAACCTCTTTTAGTTCTACTAAAAATGGATCAAATTCATGAAAATTATCAGAAATCAGTTTTAAGTGAGTCCATCTACCGAATTTATCAAAACATTTTTGCACCCGCTTAACCCATACTGATTGAGTAGTGACTACTGCATAAATTTGATTATCTTTCATCTCCCTCACCGTTTCTATCGGGTTACAAATAACCATATCTCCCGTACTAATGGTCGGTGACATACTATTCCCATTAATATTGAAAGCAACCAAATCCCCCATCAAACCGGGAATATGAAAACGATCATTATCTTCTAGTAAATCTACACCTACCGTATTACTGGAAAATGCTTCTATAGTTGTAAAAAGAATGTTTGGGTTAAAGTTTATTCCTAAAGCCATTGCTAACTTATCTTCTTTTGGCAATTGTCCATTAAATGGTTTTCCTTGCCCTTGAAACATAAATGCTTCGCTAACTTTATATGCCGAACAGAGTAATTTAGCTTGTTCGTAGGTTATTCTTCGTTTGTCTTGTAGATACAAATCTATAATATGTCCCTTCGTTCCAAGTTGTTGAGCAAAAACAGTTTTACTTTTTTGTCGATCACTTTTGACAATAACTCCTCTGTCCACAAGTACGCTATAAACAGACCGAAAACGTCCGTTTAATGCTTGTCGATTAACGTTGTGCATAGATAAATGATTAAAAATGCTTGTATTTTGTATTGTTACTCCTTGAAGCAAGGAGTAATCAAATGGTTTTCTTTCGGGCAAACAACAAATTAATAATCTAATCGAAGTGATTAAATCATTCATAAGCAATTACCAAACTAATCAATTCCACAGGACGAAATTAATTTTCACATTTCAATATCGTCCTGTGAAGCTAGTCTTAATAGTAGGGCCAAAAAGGTATCAATTTTTTCAGACTCCTTATTTATTCAAAAAAAATTATATAGCGCTAATTTTACGAATAACTTTATACAATCTAGTATAAGAGTTTACTTCCTCTTCAAATGGATCATATTCTAAGTAATTAGCAGAAATTAATTTAAGCTTAACGATTCTACCTTTATGGTCATGAATTAATTTGACATACTTTATCCAAAGCGTCCCGTTGCTTTTCACAGCATATAATTCATTTTCTTTCACTTCCTTCAAACTAGAAATTTCTCGGCAAATGACCATATCACCATCTTGAATTACAGGTTCCATTGAATTACCATCAATAGGGAAGGCAACTAAACCACCACCCACTACCCCAGGAATAGCAAAAAATTCATTATCCTCACTAGCAAAACTACCTGCTTCTACTGCAGTACCTGCAAAGGCGCTAACAGAAGTATATAATATGTTTCCAGTGCCTTTTCCTAATTCCATATTGGCATTACTTTGTGGCAAATCAAAACCAAATGGTGTCCCTACACCATCCAATAAATAACTTTCATTGACACCATATACCTTACATAAGGTTTTGGCATGACGATAATCAAGTACTCGCTTATCATCCTTATTCAAAAAGGCCCTCACAATATGTCCATAAGCACGATTGCCTAGGATTTTTTTTGCAAAATCGCCCATTCCTTTTCCACCTCTGTCATTTAAGACAATATCTCCTCGTTCTTCCAATAATTTAAATACATTAATAAAGCGTTCGTTGAGTTGTATTCTGTCGTCTCTAATCATTTGTTTATTCTTTATTTTATAAATACATCTTTTCAAACAATTTGGTAAAACAACCTTATTGAATTGAAGATAAGATTAAAACATGTCGCAATATAACACAAATAATTTAACAAAACAAATGGTTTTAATTTTTTTGTTTCTAAATATAAATAATTTTAATAACTCTATTAACTTCTCCATTGATCACCTCCAACCTATCGAAGAGCACCTTCCCCTTCTTCAAATTGATTGATTGAGTAAACAAATGATTAAATTGGTCTTGAAACAATTATAGTCAATAGGTAGTAAAAATGACCATGCTTTTAATAAATGATTTGTATAATAGCGTAGCTTTTTCTAATCCAAAAATATGATTACATGAAAGGAATTATTTTAGCAGGCGGACTTGGTACTCGACTATATCCATTGACAATGGCCATCAGTAAACAAATGATGCCCGTCTATGATAAACCAATGATTTATTATCCTTTATCCACACTACTCTCTGCTGGCATAAAAGATATTTTAATCATTTCTACCCCTCAAGACTTACCAAATTTTTGGAAATTATTGGGAGATGGAAGCCAAATTGGTTGTAACTTTTCTTATAAAGAACAAGCCATTCCAAATGGTTTGGCACAAGCCTTTGTTTTAGGGGAGCATTTTATCGGTAAAGATAGCGTTGCTTTAATTTTAGGGGATAATATCTTTTATGGTAATGGATTAACCAACACTTTACAAAGTAGTGTAGATCCAGACGGAGGCGTTGTTTTTGCTTACCAAGTAGCTGATCCAGAGCGATACGGTGTGGTTGAATTCGATGATCAATTTAAGGCACTTTCGATTGAAGAAAAACCAGAACAACCTAAATCTAATTATGCCGTTCCTGGGTTATATTTTTATGATAATTCAGTAGTTGAAGTTGCGAAAAATTTGGCTCCTAGTGCTAGAGGAGAATATGAAATTACAGATATTAACAAGCATTATCTAGAAGCTGGAAAACTAAAAGTAGGTGTCTTCGATAGAGGAATTGCTTGGCTAGATACAGGTACTCATAATTCCTTGATGCAAGCTGGACAATTCATTCAAGTGATTGAAGAACGTCAAGGATTAAAAATCGGTTGTATTGAGGAAATCGCTCATCAAATGGGTTTTATTGATGATGCTCAACTAGAAATTCAAGCAACTCGCTTTATCAAAAGTGGCTACGGTGAATATTTAATGAATTTACTAAAAAAATAAGAAACGAAGACAAACTAATATTTAGATGCATAAAAGGTGATAACTGTTTGGTTGTCGCCTTTTTCTCTTTTTTAACAAAAATGAGTAAATGATTAGCCGAGAAAATGAATAAATGATGGGGAACAAGCTAGAAAACTTTAATCCCTATTCTGACTTCTGATTTCTTTTTTCCTATATTACCTCCTCTTTTGAAAATCTATAAATCAATTAAGATGATATTTCCTATTGGTGATGACCAGGTTCGTGGAGGCAGTAAACCTTTTTTTAGTTATCTTTTTATTAGTATTAATATACTGGTCTTTTTATATGAATCTTCCCTCTCTATAGAAAATCTAAATCAATTTATTATGGCTTTTGGCTCCATTCCATTGGAAACAATGAACGGAGAAGACTATCACACCTTATTGACCAGTATGTTCTTGCATGGAAGTTGGATGCATTTAATTGGGAATATGCTATTTCTATATGTTTTTGCTGATAATATTGAACAAGTGATTGGCAATCTTAACTTTCTAGTTTTTTATTTAGTCGGTGGTCTAGCTGCTCATGCTGGACATATCTTTTTTAACATAGATAGCATTATTCCAACAGTCGGTGCAAGTGGAGCTATTTCAGCAGTTCTAGGTGCTTATTTGGTAATGTTTCCTACCTCAAAAATAAAAATTTTAGTCGTTTTCCTCTTTAGGTCTTTTAAAGTTCCTGCCTTATTATTTCTTGGGTTTTGGATTGTACAGCAATTATTTAGTGGCTTTGCGGCTATTGGACCAGAGACTGCAGAATCCAGTGGCGTAGCATGGTGGGCACATATTGGTGGATTTGCTTTTGGTATAATTGCAGGATTCTATTATCGAAGCATTCAAAGCGAAGAATTAGAGCGATTTAAAGAAGGGGCAATCATTGGGCTAGGGTTTAAAAGTAGATAAGTTTCAATGAATAAATGAAGGAGGTATTTATAAATAACGAGATAACTAGCCGTAAAAAATAACGAGGTTACAAAGCACACCTAGCCTTGTAACCTCGTTACCTAAATACCTTGACACCTTTTAAACAGCAACCGAATCAATTTCTTCTAATTTTGCTTCCAGTTGTGCCTCTAATTCCTCATTAATATCTTCTACTTCATCTTCAGAAAGGTCGTCTTTTTCCACTTTTAAGTTATCTATAATAAAGACCTGCCGAGCAGGCGTATTTTTACCCATGAAATAAGACAAAATATCCTCTATATTAGTCTCTTCATTCATCACTACAGGTTCGAGTTTAATCCCATCCCCAATGAATCCTGCAAACTCATTCGGAGAAATCTCCCCTAAACCCTTAAAACGAGTAATTTCTGGTTTGCCCCTTAATTTGCTAATGGCATTTTGTTTCTCTTTTTCACTATAGCAATAGAATGTTTTTTGCTTATCTCGCACTCTAAATAAAGGCGTTTCCAACACAAATAAATGCCCATTTCTTACTACATCAGGAAAAAATTGCAAAAAGAAAGTTAACAACAACATTCTAATATGCATCCCATCGACATCGGCATCCGTTGCAATGACTACTTGATTATATCGCAAATCATCTAAACTATCTTCAATGTTTAAAGCATGTTGTAAGAGGTTAAATTCTTCATTCTGGTAAACCACTTTTTTGGTCAAACCATAGCAATTTAAAGGCTTTCCTCGCAAACTAAATACTGCTTGGGTTTGTACATCTCTGGCTTTCGTAATAGAACCACTCGCTGAGTCTCCCTCTGTTATAAATACCGTCGTTCGCAATCTATCTTCCTCTTTTGTTTTCTTATTAGAATCATTAAAATGAAGGCGACAATCTCTTAGTTTTTTATTATGCAAGTTCGCCTTTTTAGCTTTTTTACGTGCTTCTTTCTGAATGCCTGCAATGTCTAATCGTTCTTTTTTTGATTGTTCAATTCTATCTTGCAAGGCTTTTAAAACCTCCTCATTTTTTAATAAATAATTTTCTAATCGCTCCTTTACAAAATCATTGATAAACGTACGAATTGTAGGCCCTTTTGGCCCAATATCATTAGACCCTAGCCGAGTTTTTGTTTGTGATTCAAATATAGGTTCTTCAACTTTTACACTTACTGCAGTAATAATAGAAGCACGAATATCTTTAACATCGTAACTTTTGCTAGAGAATGCACTCATTCCTCTAATACAATTAACGATAGCTTCTTTATACGCATTTAAATGCGTTCCTCCTTGGGTCGTATTCTGCCCATTCACAAAAGAATAGTACTGCTCTCCATATTGATTGCCGTGCGTTATTGCGATTTCAATATCTTCTCCTTTTAAATGGATAATAGGATAGCGTAAATCCTCTCCACTTGTTTTCCTAGTTAATAAATCTAGTAATCCATTTTTAGAATAAATGGTTTTGCCGTTAAAATTTAACTTTAAACCTGAATTTAGGTAGGCATAATTCCAAAGCTGATTTTCGATATACTCTGCTCGAAATTTATAATTCTTAAAAATGGTATTATCTGGCTTGAATTCTACGAGAGTACCATTTTTCTCTGTTGTTTTTTTAATTTTATAATCCTGCTCTAGATTACCTTGATTAAATTCAGCAATCTTGGTTTTTCCTTCTCTGACGGCTTGTACTTTAAAATAATTAGATAAAGCGTTAACTGCTTTTGTACCTACCCCATTTAAACCTACGGATTTTTTAAAAGCCTTTGAATCGTATTTACCTCCAGTATTAATTTTGGAGACACAATCAATTACTTTTCCCAAAGGAATGCCTCTACCATAATCCCTGATAGAAATCATCCCATTTTCCATATCCAATTTGATATCAATAGCAGTTCCGAACCCCATCACATATTCATCAATACAATTATCTAAGACTTCTTTTATTAAAATGTATATGCCATCATCCCCCGCCGCTCCATCTCCTAGTTTTCCGATATACATCCCCGGACGCAATCGAATATGTTCTTTCCAGTCTAATGAGCGAATATTGTCTTCGTTATAAGTTACATTTGCCATATAGAAAATTTTTAGGCTTATTTTTAAGGTGTATTTATCAAATAGTAATTATTCAACTGGAATATTATAAAGAAAAAGTAGCTTCTTCAAGTACTTCAACAAATGAATTATCCGTAAATAAGCAAATAGTTTGTTCTACTCTTTTGGTTATCAGCTAATTATTCTTGCTAATAGGTCTTAAATTCATTAAAATTATTTTTCGATTTTTCAATAAATCTATTTTTTAAAACAAAAATAATTAATTATTAACAGATTATAAAATATTTGTTGATTAATAAATCGTATTTTTAGCAACGCCAGACACCAATATCACAGAAATATGCATCTAATTTTCTTGAAAACTGACTATAAACAAAGCATTTGCTAAAAAAAAAGCAAAAAGTTTTAATTTATTTTTGTAAAAAATTCTTTTCGATAAAGTTCCTTTTTTACCTTTGTCCTCACTTAACCGCTTCTAATATAGAATTGCGAACAAGTTGATTTAAATATTCATTGATAAAAGGGGCATATCATTTATAAAAAAATATAAGTAAATTTTGTTACTTATATAAAAAATGCTATTATTGCCCGAACAAAACAGAAAAAAATTTACCAACCATGAGGTTAATAATTAATTTAGTACTACTAGCTATTGTTGCTGCCTTGATTTATGTCTTAGTAGACAGTATCAGAGAACCTATTGCTTTCAAAAATGAAAGAGATAAAAGAGAGGATGCTGTTGTCGACCGATTAAGAGACCTTAGAAGGGGGCAAGAATTATATCGAACCATTACATGGGGTGATTTTGCCAGTAATTGGGATGATTACAAAAAGGTTTTAAGTACAGGTCAAATTCCTTTTGTTAAGGTAATTGGTGATCCTGATGATCCTGATTTTCAAGGGAACGTTACTTATGATACCAGTTACACACTTGCTGCGGATTCTATTAAAACATTAGGCTGGGACTTAAATGAAATGGTACTCATTCCTTTTGGTAATGGAAAAATGTTTGATGTTCAAGCAGATACCCTTTCTTATCAAAAAACACTTGTAAATGTTGTGGAAGTAGGCACTAAGCGTAGCAGCTTTATGGGCAAATATGCCGATGAGAAATACAAAAGATACGATGCACGTTATAATCCTAACAGCGTGATTAAATTTGGTGATATGAATAAGCCATCAACTTCAGGAAATTGGGAAAGATAAGCACTAGCGTTGTCAAAACCTCTTTTTCAAAGAATAATATTAATCAATATAAACTGTCTATCCTGTGCGGGGTAGACAGTTTGTCTTATTGTGTCTATGGTCAAACAGGAGAGGTACTTGTCTTAAAACAATTTGGCCTAACGACTCCCCTTGTTTTAAATAATGAAGCTATTTTTTCAACTACCTTTAATGAAATATGGGATAAAGACCCTATTCTTTCTTATCCCTTTCCTGTTATCCATATAGCATTTGTACGCCCACACTATACTATTATTCCTAATAAGTTATACCAATCCGCCAATAAGGCTTCTTATCTTACACCACTAAAAGCAAATGCTGCTATCCCTGAATTATATCAAGTAAATAATTTACCGACGATAGATGCAAAATTAATTTTTAGTTTGCCCCAATCTGCTATTGAATTCTTTGAGTCAAAATATACGACAGGAACTAAATACTATAATAGTTTCACCTCTCTAATTAATGGTATCGCTAAAAAAATGCGCACGCTTTCAGATAAACAGGCTTGGTTAAATGTTCATCTTAATGTTTTACAAATTATTTTATTTGATGGACAAACCTTAATCTTTTCTAATCAATTTCCCTTCGAAACAGAAAAAGATTTTATTTATTATACTTTATTAGTCTATAGCCAATTCAAATTAAACCCTGAAGTAACTCCGTTACATATTAGTGGACAATTGGTCAAAGAATCAGCTATTTACAATAATTTATACCGTTATATACGAAATATATCCTTTACTAAAATTAACAATTCCTACCAATTAAATACACCCCTCACTTCTCATCCCAATCATTTCTTTTTTGACTTATTATCAATTGGTCAATCCCAATAGTGGAGCATATTTTTGTGCCCCTAAAAAGAAAAGGTTACCCGAATGAGTAACCTTTTGCCAACCTTTAGTTTCATACAATACTTCTAAAAAAATCTTTATATTAAAATCAGTTTAATTTTTAATTGAACAATAACTTTATTTTAACCTACAATATCTAATCACTCAATTGTTCCTTAAAATTAGTCGATAGTATTGATAAAATAGGTGTAAAAGGTTTTTTATTTTGCAGTGCAATCTCCGCAATCGTTTGCGCAAACGATTGTTGTTAGTAACTTTTTTTGTATTTTGCGCTTATAACTTATAAAAATAGCCCGAATTTTAATGAATCGTATTACAATAAAAGATATTGCTAAATTATTGGATGTCAACCCTTCTACTGTATCTAGGGCATTAAAAGACCATCCAGATATAGGGGAAGCTACTAAAAAAAAGATTCAGCAAATTGCTAGAGAATTAGTTTACCGACCCAATTATCAAGCCATTCGATTTCGGCAAAACAAAAGCGGTTTAATTGGTTTGATTATCCCCGAAATGGGGATGTTTTTTTTCCCTTCTATCATTCAAGCCATTGAAGAAATTACTAAGAAAAACGGTTATCATTTAATTATTCTTCAATCCAATGAATCTTTAGTAAAAGAAAAAGAGAATGCGCTAATCTGTAAAAATTTTGGTCTTGACGGTTTATTAGTCTGTTTATCAAAAGAAACAACTGCTATTCCTCATTTTGCAGATATGCTTCAAAGCAAAATCCCTATCGTATTCTTTGATAAGGTATTACAAAGTAAAGAATTATCAACCGTCGTTATTAACGATTATAATGCTTCTTTTACCGCTATTAATCATCTCGCACGAAAAGGGTATAAAAATATTAGTGGGGTTTTTGAAAGTAAAAATTTAGAAATTACTCAAAGTAGAAAGAAAGGATTCTTGGACGGTCTAAAAAAACATCAACTTACTTATCGAGAAGATTTTTGTTTTCATGTAAATACTTTAGCCGAAGCCAAAACACAGTTTGCCAATTTATTAAACCAAAAAGAACTTCCAGACGCCGTTTTTGCGATGACGGATAATGCACTTGCTGGTATTATTCAAGCTATTTATGAGAAAGGCATCGCTATCCCAGATGACTTAGCGGTCATTTGTATTAGTAATGGTAATTTACCTTATTATCTAAATCCGCCAATTACGCATATTCGACATTCGGGTTATATGGTTGGAAAAACGGCAGTTGAGTTATTATTTGATTTAATGAATGATAAAATTACCGTAACTAAACGGCAGCTAGAGTTAGAAACTTTTTTGGTTGAATTGGATTCTTGCTGAAAATGAGGTAAGCCTCTACGATACCTACTTTAATGACCAACCATTCGACTTTAAGCTATTTACAACATTATTAGTAATTATTTCGATAGTGCCAAACTTGCAACGTTTTCATGGTCCCCTTCTCTGCTTTTATATTCCTTAACTTATCCAAATCGACAGGTAAGATTAGCCTTAATGGCTTCAATGAAATACTTATCAGGTGATTTTTTCTAAATTTCTTTGCTAAAACGACAAAAGCCCCACAGATTTCTCTGTGAGGCTTTGCGGTCCGGACGGGAATAAATTCTATTATATTTATATCGATTTTAAGATACCTCAAGTGAAGGTTGCATCCAATTTTTAATTAGAGAAATAATTTCTCCTTATAACACTTTTAGGAGATAAATTCGTGGTTTAAGGGGCGTTTTAAACACTTTTCTAAGAAAAACTAGTTATATTTGTAAGGATAAAAGTTATCAAAAATAGAAGAGGTTGATAAAAGAAATTTTGGTCAAAAATGTTGACTTCTTGTTGACATAACCATTTTTAAATCAAAAGTAATTGGCTGTATATCAAAGATATAACTAGGCAGGACAACAGTCCCGTCCGCCGAATGGGCTGATAAAAAACATATATGTTTTGAGGCTTTAAAAGATAAAAAAGGGGCATAACTTTCCTTACTAATAATTATTTCGATATTGCCAAACCTGCAATGCTTTCATAGTTTCTTCATCTGCTTCTATATTCCTTAGTTTGTCCAAATCTACAGGAATCAGGATATCATTATACTCAACTTCAACATAGTAACTACCTCCTTCGAAATTGGATTCGTCGGTTTCATTGCCTACTACTTTCACATTAGACCATAATCTTTTACCATCTTTTTTCTTTACCTGATATTCTGCCTCAAATGGATAATAAATATTTTCCTCCATATAAATAGCCCAACCCATATTGACCTCTTCCTCTTCATAACAATCTACTATTATTTCGTAATCAATAATTTCTTCGATTTCTGTCGTTGTTAGTTTCATATTTCTTTTAGCTTTTGATAATGATAGCTCTCATAAAACTGTTTTGTCTAATTAGATTTGTTTAACCCCTCTAGTAATTTTCTAAACTTCACATCTAATCTAGGCTCTCCATTCACCAATCTCAACAAAAAATCATCTTTCTCTTTCGCCGATAACTTTGATAATAACTTGGCATAATCTAGTTTCTTTTTTGTTAAACTAGGGCTTTGTTTAACTACGTCTACTAAAATATCTTCATCAATTTCAAAGAATTTTTCAAAAGCAGTTAAGGTAGCATTTAACTTTTTTAATCCCGCAGGAATAGGAGGCAATATATTTTCTTCATATTCTTCTTCCTCGTACTCATCTTTTTCCATCTCTACATCTTCTTCGGCAATTTTTAACCAAGCCATTATCAAGCAACGGTAATCTCCATTAATGATTTGCTCTCGTAAAGAAATTAAGTCACTTAATTCATATTCATCATCATCAATCCATCCACCACCATCCTCCTCCGATAAATTTATATCCAAAATGATAAACTTTCCTTTCTTATAAAATTTAAGGTAATTTTCTGCATATTGTGGGGAAATAGCGTATTGAGTTATTGCTTTCTCATCTACCATACTTTTAGGAAATCGGAACATTAACCGCTTTGTCCCCCAATTAGCAACATAGAGCATGGCATCAAAGAATTCCGCAAGTACCTTTTCTTCATCTTTGGGAAAACCCCCATAATGATAGGTAAAAGTAACGGATGTGGAAGATGCAGATGACCTACTAGACCAACTACTCACTTCTTTGCTGAGTTTCGGTTAATGGTTGGTCAATAGTTCGGAATTGATACTGCTGAAATTCGCTCATACTTTAATTTTAAGAAAGGCTATAAGTATTCGTTTCATTGCAAATCTATTAAAATTATGGCTGAAATTTCACAAACACAAAAGGATATTTTCATTCGTCTTTTTCAAGGTAGGCAGGATATTTATGCTACTCGGTGGGAAAAGAATGATACAAGTGGTTATATGCCTGCTTATGAAGTTGACTGGAAGGCATACAATAAGCATAAAGCACAAGGAGGAAATTTTAAGAATTTTAAAGAGAAGGAACATACTCCCCTTACACTATCTGCTTTTGAACAGCATTGGTCTGGTAAAGAGATGGTTGGTATCTACCCACTACTAGCTGATAATACCTCTTATTTTATAGCTGCTGACTTTGATAAAAGTAACTGGCAAGAACAAATATCAAAATTTGTAGACGTCTGTAAGGAGTTTAACTTATTAGCCTATGTAGAAAGGTCTAGGTCTGGTAATGGTGGTCACGTTTGGTTATTTTTTGACGATAAATATCCTGCAAATAAAAGTCGAAGTATCATTTTTGAATTACTTAGGAAAGCAGGAATTATGTCTGACTTTGATAAAAACGGTAGTTTCGACCGCTTATTTCCAAATCAAGATTTTCATAAGAATCTAGGTTTTGGGAACCTTATAGCCTTACCTCTAAATGGTAAACATATAGTATCCGAAAACACTTCCTTTTTAGATATAAAAACGTTCACAGCATTAGGGAATCAATGGGCGTTTATCGAAACTATACAAACAAATTCCATCAAAAAGCTAGACAAATTATTTGAGCAATTTTTCGGAAAGCTTAAAGTGGCTAAGGTCAATAAAGCAAAACAAGAAACTAGTTCCAAGTTAAAAATAGTCATCAAAAATCAGATTTATTTAAAACGTAGCCAACTACCACAAAAGGTTAAATTATTCATACGTGAGTATCTTAATTTTATGAATGCTAATTACATCATCAATAAGAAGATGGGGAGAAGTACACATAAAATCGAAATGTTTTTTAAACTAATAGAAGAGACACCGAGAGAAGTATTATTACCAAGAGGATTTGCCAGCGAGCTAATCAATTTTTGCAAAGAAGAAAAGATTGATTTTGAATTGGATGACCAACGAACTAAACTTAAACAGATTTCCTTTTCTGCTGAAATCGAATTATACGATTATCAAGAAAGAGTCATTGAGGCTATTGCCCAAAAAGATTTTGGTGTGATTGTAGCCCCTCCAAGTACAGGTAAAACAATTATCAGCTTATCATTAGTCGCCAAAAGAAAACAACCCACCTTAATTATTGTCCATAGGAAACAATTATTTGACCAATGGGTAGAACGGATTCAAACCTTCCTAAAAATACCTAGCCATCAAATCGGTAAAATATCGACAGGAAAGAAGACTATCGGTAAAAAGATTACGGTAGCTATGATTCAAAGTCTAAGAAAAGTAGCGGCAGATGAAAAATATAATGCGGCTTTTGGGACGATAATAGTTGATGAATGCCACCACATTCCTGCAAAAACATTTAGGGAAACGATTACTTACTTTAGCAGTTACTATTTATATGGTGTAACAGCAACTCCTAAAAGAAAGAATAATGATGAAAAACTCATCTTTGTATATATCGGTAAAATCATAGCACAAGTATATGCTAAAGAAGCCACACATCTGAGTTCAGAATTCAAGCTAATCACTCGAAAAACGAATTTGTCGATTCCTTTTAATTACCAAACTGACACTTATGAAATAGTGTCTAATGTACTAGTTTTTGATACAACTAGAAATCAGTTAATTTTCAATGATGCAAAAAAAGTGGTAGATGATGGTAAAAATATCTTGCTTTTGTCAGAAAGAAAATCTCATTTGGAGGTACTCAATCTTTACCTAAAAGAGCGATTTGAAACCATTGTTATTAGCGGCGAGGATTCTGAAAGAAGTAGAAAGTCAAAACTGGAACAGATAAAAATGGGACATTTTCAAATAGTTTTATCTACAGGGCAATTTTTGGGAGAAGGTGTTGATATCCCTAATTTTCATTGTCTCTTTTTAGTTTATCCTTTCTCCTTTGAAGGAAAATTGATTCAATACATTGGCAGAGTACATCGTTCTAAGCAAACGCCTGTTATTGTAGATTATAGAGATGAAAAGGTTGGCTATTTTGAAAAGTTATTTAAGAAACGTAATAGGTATTATAATAGACTAAGAAAGCAGGGAATGCTGATTGATTTGAATTAAAAATGTATTAAAAATTTGATTAATTGAAATTTGTTCGGTATTTTTGGTCGTTCACTTTTTTTGAACCACTTAAAAATATTGAATTATGTTAGAAAGTGATATTCTTTATAATGCAGTTGAAAATTTAAAAAAATCAATTAAATTGCCTGTCTATTTATTGGATAGTAATCAGAAAAGTGTCGATGCTATTCTAAATATAGGTAGTGAAGGGAAATATTTAGTCGAGGTAAAAAGAGAAGTCCACAAATCTAATCTTCCAAACATCTTGGCACAATTATCAAGTCTGCGAGACTTATCATTGTTAGTCGCTAAAACCATTTCAAAGTCAACCAAAGAAATCTTGTTTAGGAAAAATATTAGCTATCTTGATATGGCAGGAAATTGCTTTATACAAAATGAAGATGGTTTGTATATCCAAATTGACGGTCGAAAGAATACAGTTACTAGCAAAAGAAAACATAAAGCATTTAACAAGAATGGCATCAAGCTAATCTATGCTTTACTACTGAATGAAGGTTTAATTAACCAAACTTATAGTCAGATGGCTAAGGCAGCTGACATTTCTAAAAGTACGATAGGTAGTATTCTTGACGATTTACAAGAAAGAGACTTTTTGTTAAAAATTAATACTACAAAAAGAAAATTATCCAACAAAGAAGGCTTATTGAGTGAATGGGTTAATTCCTATAATGAAAAACTTAAACCTACGCTCATTCGAGGGAGATTCAGACTCTTACCCAATCAGCTGCAAAAATGGAAACAATTGGATTTGGGAGAAGATATATTTTGGGGAGGAGAATCAGCCGCAGATATATTAACTAATTATTTATCGCCTGGAGAATGGAGTATTTATTCTAATCTTGGTAAAAATTTACTATTAAAAAAATTAGGTTTAGTGCCTGACCCTAAAAGTGGAAATGTAATAGTTTATAGTATCTTTTGGAATACTAAAAGTGATATTTCATTTACCGAAATTAATTCAAAAATTGTTAATCCATTATTAGTTTATGCCGACTTATTAGCTACTAACGATAGTCGAAATTTTGAAACTGCAAACAAAATCTATGAGCAATACTTATCAGCCTATCTTACTAAATAAAATTACGGATGAAGTCGTAATTGAGATTCTAAATGCAATAATTCCATCGCTTAAATTTCTTAAAATAGAATATTTTGTAGTAGGGGCTTTTGCTAGAGATGTAGAATTATTAGCTAAAGGTTATAATGACTCCCCATCAAGGAAAACCAGAGATTTAGATTTAGCCGTCATGTTGTCGGATGAAAAAGCGTTCAATAACCTTAAATTTGCTTTATCTAAATTGGATGGATTTGAAGTCCATCAAACAGAACCAATTAAATTAGTTTATAAAAAGAGCTACGAAGTAGATTTACTTCCATTTGGTGAAATTGTCAATGAAAAAGGTTTAGTAGAGTTAAAGGCGAAAAAGACATTCACGTTAGACATGCCTGGATTTGCAGAAGTGTACCCTTCCACTAATTCCATTACAACTGACCAAGGTTTTGAATTAAAAGTATGTTCACTTCCTGGAGTGGTTTTGTTAAAGTTAATTGCTTGGGAAGATAGAAATCATCGAACTAAAGATATCCAAGATATTGAATATATTATTAGGAATTTATACCTACTAGAAATTGAGGAAATAGCTTCTTCCAATGGCGACTTACTAGATATCTTAGAACATGAAGTTAATTTCACAGAATCAGTTACTGCAAGATATATTGGAAGAGTAATAGGTGGTATGCTTAAAGATTCGACTACTCTTTTAAACCGAGTAGAACAATTATTAATGAGAAATATTCAAGATACCGATAATAGCCCAATGGGTAAGATAATGTCTTTTGATACTTTAGAAGAATCTATCCAAGTTATAGAACAAATCTATTTGGGCATAAAGGATAAAACTACTTAAAATAGAACAATCATTTCTGTTTTTTCACTTCAGCCAACGCTTCTGGATAAATATCAGCCATCCATGTGGGTAGCCATTTTTCTGCTTTGGCTAAACTTTTATCTAAAGTATCTTCATCTACCTCTAATACTGTACCCCCCGCATCATATAACCTTAACCAAGAGTAAAGGTAATCATCTGGACCGATTTCTATTCGTCCGTGGTTATTGACATACCAATAAAGGTAAGGGTATATTTTTGAGAAATACTTTTGCATAATAATTCGAGTAGTTTTTTTAAACTAAACATCAAAGGGATGAAATAAAAATAAATGTTACTTTTTAAGCAACCATTCGATATGATAAATGAGGTATGATTTTGTTAAATTGAATTCTATGATAATCTACCTCTTTCTTATCGGTTTTGAGTCCTGTTTTATATTCTTTAAGGTTTAGTCTAACATGGACTTTTAACCCTGTATCAGTTTTAGTTTTACTAATCAGTTCCTTGACAATTTTATAATCAGAAAAGACAACTCCTTGCATGGCTTTACTAACATGGCAAAATAAGCGATGTTCAATTGGATTCCATTTAGAAGAATAAGGTGGATAATGACAAATAATAATGTCTATTCCTATTTTTCTAGCTAAATTTAGGATTTGCTTCTTAAAGATATGGTGACGATGGTCATTACCACCACCAGCATCACATAAAATAAGGATAGCATTTACATCAGGATAATTATGAATACCATAATTATCCCACCACCATAATAAATTATCTGCTATAAATTCAGCTGTCTCAGAACTGCTTCCAATACTTATATAGCCTTCATTTAACTGTAAATCATAGATACCATGAGGAATCACTTTACCTTGGCTTAAATAATAATAATCATGGTCAAAAACTGGAATCGGTGCAGTCGAGTAACATTTTCCATCTCGGTAAAGGTTACCCAAACGTTCCTTTTTCTTACAATCTATACTCAATATGGGGGTATCTACACTCATGATGGCAACTAACTCAAAGATAATTTTGAATTGAGCATCTCGGTCTGCACAATGCCCTGTAAAACACTCCTTATCAATACTTATATGATATTATTAGTAATGGATATGACCATCAAGTCATGACTCTATCTCCTAATGAGTTAGCCCCTTCAACAAAACGTGTTTATACTAGGCATGAAAAATCAGCACTAAATGCAAAACTCTATTGGATTGACTTTTATGGCATCCAAGAAGTTGATGAATTCTATACTGAGTTATTCAAAGGAATTGATGTAAAAGATGAATATGCCATTTTGGATAAGTGGGAAGAATATCTTAGTCAAACGTTGAAATTTCCTTTTGAAACAAAAGTAACTGAAACAGATAGAGGTGGGTTGAAAATCGGTACTAAAATAAAACTACTAGATTTGGATGGTTATGACGATAAGTATGGTATTTTTGGAATAGGGAAAGGAGAAATGGGCGCAATCACTTCTCCCATTTGTAACTTAGAGGCTACAGATAAGGAATCTAAAAATTATGAACTGCTTAGAAATTATGTAGTGTGGTTTGCGAATAGATAATTTTATAAAATTTGGTTAAAAAGCGCTTTTGTATCAAGTTTTAGATACTTTCCTAGTTCTAGAAAATGAGCCATTCCAAATTGTAATTCTCCGTTTTCCATTTTCTTGTATTTCTGTTCATTAATTCCAAGCCTTACAGCAATTTCACCTTCAGAAATTCCTTTAATAATTCTGGATGCAATCATTTGACCTCGCAAGTTATCATAAGTACTAAGAGAATCGTTACTTAAATTTTGTTTATACTCTACAATTAAATTGTCATTTTCCCATTTTTGCATATCTTGTATAATAGTCTCATCCTGTAATTTAGAGTAGAGTTTTGTCATTTCTTCCTTTGAATGACCTAACATTCGCTGAATAGACTCTCTGGGAATTCCTTTATTTAAAGCTACTGTTCCGAAGGTATGCCTAGCGCAATGAAAAGAAATTTTCTTGTTAATCTTGGCGCTAGAAATAACCTCTTTTATTATCTGATTAGCTTTTTGATTCGAAAGAATTTTCGGGAAAACCTTCCCTCTTTTTTGAGTTAAATCAATTAATCGCTTAGCCTGTGAAATTAAAGGAACAATAAATTGATTACCAGTTTTTTGGCGTTTCTTAGTGATAATAGCAATAGCGCCTCTTCTTTCAATTTCTTCATAATCTAGGCTTACCAAGTCACCCCATGTAAGTCCTGTATAACAAGCAAAGAGAAAATATTTTAAAACCTTCTGTTGTCGGGTTAGGAGTTGATTTTCGTCATAAATACATTGCACCTTCTCCAATTCATGGTTTAGCAATCGTTCTCTAGTATTTTTCTCATATACTAATTTGTATTCATCAAAAGGGTAGATATCTGTTATTTTTTGCTTTCTAGCAGCATTCAACATGGTTCTGATAAATTTCATTGCTGCAAAAATAGTGTTAATACTATTCTTTCTTTTTACCCTTAAATACACTTCATAATCTTCTAAAAATTGAAGATTGATATCTAAAAAACAAACATTAGACCTAAAAGATTTCAGTTTCTTCAATCTTAGCCAATTTGACTTAATTGTTTGCTTTGAGTACTTCTCAGAACTTTCTCTTTTGGTTATTTCCTCCCTACAGAAAATAAAAAAATCCTGACTTCGAATATTGATAAATTGGTCTTTGAATTGTCGAAAGGTAAGTGTTTGATTTTTTCGTTCTGCTTCTAGCATGATGCCTTCTGCTCTTACTATTTGGCTTTTAAGAAATAAATTTATGGCTCTTCCATTTTCGGCAGCAAGCGCACCTCTTTCTCTAACATACATTTTTCCATTATCAATCCAACTCGATAAACTGATTCTTTTTCGAAGAGAAATTCTATGGGTTTGACGATTTTGAGTAAATCGTAAATAGAGTGGAATTTTACCCTGATGGTTGAAGTTACTTTTGAGAGCGACTATTTTAATAGTAGTTGGTACATACATTTCAATTCAGTTTTGTATTAATAAAAAGCTAAACTCGCTCTTCCTTAAAGGGATGAATTGTTGTACATGTAAACTATAGGTCAACATTTTGACACCTAATTTGAGCAGAGTTTTATTGGAGAGGCTGCTGAAATGTCTTGTAACTGTTGATGTTAAATAAAAAAAGCGATGCAAATGCATCGCTTTTCTACAACTTAAGTTGCGGTCCGGACGGGACGTGAATATTATCCTAGTATTTTTCTGATTATCAATAAATTATACTTTTTTATTTCCTATCGGTACATTAGTAGGTACAAAGTCCTAATAGAACTGCAACCTTAAATATGATACTTATGTAAATAAATTGGCATAAGTGTACCGTTTAGTAACCAAAAATAGCCGCATTCTTTTTTTATAGCTGAGATTTAGGTTATTATTAAAAAAATGATAATATTTCGGGTTCACTAATAGATTAACCCAAACTTGATAATATAAACATGGCATTATTCCAAAAATCAGTTTTAAACAAATATCTTGAAGGCTTAGACCAATCAAAAGCAGATGCTGCTTATCAAAAATTTTCAGCGCACTTTCATAATCCTGAAATTCAATTAAATATTAGAAGGTCAAAGGAAGAACAGTATCAAGGGGAATTTTTAATTGACCTGTTTGTAAAAGTATTGGGTTACACCAAAAATCCTCAACCTAACTTTAATCTAACAACAGAATACAAAAATGTAAAGGATTCAAAAAAGGCAGACGGGGCAATTTTACAAAAAGGAAAAGCCATTGCCGTTATTGAATTAAAAGGGATGAATACCCCGAATTTGGATAAAATAGAAGTACAGGCATTTGGTTACAAAAACAACCAACCAGAGGCAATATACATTATTACTTCCAACTTTGAAAAGCTACGTTTCTATATTGATAATGCCGTAGATTTCATTGAGTGGAATTTGTTTAACCTGACAAGAGAACAGTTTAATGAAGTATGGTTATGTTTAGCGAAAGAAAGCGTTTTAAGCGGACTTCCTAAACAAATTATGGAAGATTCCATCATTGAGGAAAAGACCATTACAGAACGTTTATATAAAGACTACTCGACTTTTAGAAGTGAATTATATAATAGTATTGCGAAAAAGAATCCAGATATAGACCCTTTATTATTATTCAAGAAAACACAAAAATTATTAGACCGCTTTTTATTTATCTTCTTTGCCGAAGACCGCCTATTAGTACCGCCCAATTCTATTACCCGAATTATTGACCGTTGGAAACAACTGGAAGAACTGGATAATTATAAACCGCTATATGCCATCTTTCAACAATACTTTGGCTACTTTAATAATGGTAGAAAAGGTAAAAAATCAGTAGATGATATTTTTGCTTATAACGGTGGATTATTTAAACCTGATGCACTATTAGATAAAATTAAAATAGATGATTTTATCCTTTTTAAGCATACGCAAAAGCTAACTAAGTATGACTTTGTATCAGAAGTAGATGTCAATATTTTAGGACATATTTTTGAACATTCGCTAAATGACATTGAAGAAATAAACGCCCAATTGGAAGGGGAAGTATTAGATAAAAGTAAAAGCAAGCGGAAAAAAGATGGGGTATTTTATACACCCAAATACATTACCAAATACATAGTTGAAAATACCGTTGGTAAACTATGTACTGAAAAGAAAACGGAATTAGGCATTGATAAGATTGATTTTTCTAAAACCTATTTAACTAAAAACAAACGGACTACCAAAGATGGTAAAAAAACGTTTCTTTCTGCTGAGGGGGAAAAGATATTAAATGGCTTAACTGAATACCGTAAATATTTATTAGGCTTAACTATTTGTGACCCTGCTTGTGGTAGTGGTGCTTTTTTGAATCAAGCCTTTAATTATTTGATTGATGAACATGAAAATATAGACCAGTATAATGCAAGCCTTAGAGGGGATATGATGACCTTAACTGATGTTTCCAAAGACATTTTAGAAAATAACTTATTTGGTGTGGACATCAATAATGAAGCGGTTGAAATTGCTAAACTATCTCTTTGGCTAAGAACCGCCCAAAAAGGTAGAAAGCTAAATAATTTGAATGAAAATATTAAATGTGGTAATTCTCTAATTGACGACCCCGAAGTAGCAGGGGAAAAGGCTTTTAGTTGGGAAACCGAATTTCCAGAGATATTTAAAAACGGGGGGTTTGATGTAGTTATTGGAAATCCACCTTATGGGGCATTTATTTCCAATAAAGAGAAAAAATTATATCAAGAAAAATATAAAACTTTTCAAGGCAATTTCGAGATATATTTCTTCTTTATAGAGTTATGTTTCAGACTTACTAAGGTTAATTCAAAAGTTAGCTATATAACACCTGATACTTGGATTAATATTCCACAAGCACAAAAATTACGAGAACATATTTTAGAAAATTATGGTATCAATGAAATTATTACTTTTGAACATGGTGTTTTCAGAGATGCAAGTTTAAATGCTATTATGTTCATATTATCAAATCAAAATTTTAATAAAAAATGTAAAATAATAAATATAGATTCTAAAGAATTTAATCTAAATAATTTTAAATTTTCAAATATAAAATTGTGGAGAGATTCAAATGACAAACAATTTCAAGTGTGGCAAAATGATATAGATGTTTTTATAATTGAAAAAATTAATAAAGGTTCCATTCCTGCTATTAGCTACTTAGATGTCTGTCAAGGAATTGTGCCTTATTCTACTGAACACCTCACTAAGGAACAAATAAAAAATAAAATTTATCATAGTAACACAAAGGATAGCAATGAATTTGGGAGGTGGGTACAAGGTCGAGCGATAAACCGATATTCGATTGACCTATCTAATGATTCTTTTTTAAAATATGGCGAATGGTTACACAGGTCAAGAAAACCAAAATATTTTATCAATGAAAGAATCTTAATCCAAGAAATAACAGGTGGGAATCCACCAAGAATTTCAAGTACTATTTTTGAAGATATATTATACCATGATCCTGGTATTATTTCATGCCTAAATATATCAAATTTATCAACAAAATATCTTCTAGCAATAATAAATTCAAACCTAATATCTTGGTTTAATATAAAGACTTCCCCAAAAGGTAAAAGAAAAACATTCCCAAAGGTATTAATTGGAGATATAAGAAAATTTCCTATAAAAAATCCTTCTGAAGAAAATCAAATTTATCTCGTCGAAAAAGTAAATGAAATTATAGGACAAAATAAAATTTTTCTTCAACAGACCAATTCATTTAAAAGACTTATAAAAAGAAAATTCAACCTAGAAAAACTTTCCAAAAACTTCCAAAATTGGCACGCCCTTACCTTTGCCGATTTTATAAAAGAACTCAAAAAGCAAAAGATAAAATTAGGACTAGCTGAGGAATCGGAATGGGAGGACTACTTTGAAACCGAAAAAGCCAAAGCATTAGAAATAAAAGCGGTTATTGATAATACAGATAGGGAGATAGACCAGATGGTTTATGGGTTATATGGGTTGACTGAGGAGGAGATTGCCATTGTTGAGAATAGTTAAATTAAATACAATTAGTGTGATAATTATTGACTTTGATAAATAAAAATGTAACTTTGCATCATCAACACCCGCCTCGCCTCTAATTTCGATTATGCGCATTTTTGGCGGGTTTTCTGTTTCCCCCCTTTTATGATAAAAAAAGAATATAACAAAATACCCAAATCATTTGAAGAACAAGTAGAACTTCTAATTGCTAGAGGAATGCATATCCCTAACAAAGAAAAGGCTGTAAAAGTCCTTGAAAACATAAGTTATAATAGGTTAAGTTCTTATTGGTATCCTCTTCTAAAAGAACCAAAATATGATGAAATATTCAAAGAAGGTTCATCTTTTGAAACAGCTTTCCATTTTTATCAATTTGATAGTGAATTAAGAATGCTTGCCTTTCATGCAATTGAACAAATAGAAATTGCTCTCCGTACCCAAGTTATTTATCATCAGTCACATAAGTACATGACAGGATTCTGGTATCAAAATCCTGATGCATTTAACAGCTTTCCACTATATGTTACTTTTTTGAATAAAATTTGTGGTGGCATAGCTAATACTAAACAAGCATTCATTAAAAAATATTCAGAAACGTATAGTCAATTTTTACCACCTGCATGGAAAAGTTTTGAAATAATTTCTTTTCGGGCTTTATATTCTATTTTCAAAAATCTGAAGACTAACAAGGATAAAGCTCAAATTAGCAGGCATTTTGGCTTACATCATACTGTTTTCATTTCATGGATGGATACCTTAGTGTATATCAGAAATATTTGTGCTCACCATTCTAGATTATGGAATATAAAGCTTACTTTTTCTCCTACGTGGCCTAAATCTCCAAGGGGAGATTGGGTTAGTAGGTGGGAAAATGAAGAAAGTAATGTCAATACCAAAGATAAACAATTAAAAGCTTATGCCGCATTTTGTATTTTAGCATTCCTTTTAGACCGTGTTAACCCCTATAACAAGTTCAAACCTATGCTTAAAAACTTAATTTCAAGGTTTCCTGAAGTAGATATTGCACACATGGGTTTTCCTAGTAATTGGAAAAGTGAACCTCTTTGGCAAGGTGATAAATGACAGAAACTAAACCACTTGCGGCAGTTCAGCCATAATATCTTCCAAAGAAAAAAGTATCTGCCCATGCTCCTTACGCATAGTAAAATATAGAATAATAAGGATAGCAATAGTCAGCCCTACCCCTACTAAAATTAAAGTAGTTTTTATTGAATCATTAACAGGCTGTAACTGTTCTTTTTGCGGTTTTGGATTTTGATAGTTCCACATTTCTGTTTGGTTTGTATTATACATTTTGTAAAATTTGTTTAAAAGTGTTAGTTAATTCTTGGCGTTTTTTGCCATTTTCTGACAGCGATTCGATAAATGCTCCAATAGCTTTTCGCCATGTAAAATTTATTTCTTCTACCTTAGTAGGATGAAAACTTTCCCATTCCTTAATTTTAACGTATGCTTCATTAAGTTCGGTTTGTAATGCCTGATTATCAATTTCAAGCTTTTTCTTTTGTTCTCGATTATCTTCTACATTGGCCCATTCACTTAAAGCAACATGAACCATCCGAGACAAACTAAGGTCTAAAGTATTAGCTTCTTCTTTTAATTTTTTGGCGATAGAAACATCCACCCTACCCGATACAGGGATTCCATATTTTTCTTGTTTTGCAGTAGCTAACATAAATGGATTTTAAATGATGATTTGTAACAATTAGTCTAATTCCTGTTACAGAATCCTTACACTTAGTTACAAGCATTCGACAATTTGTTACTGAATTTAGACAGATTGTTACAAAGAAAAACAACTTGTAACAAACTTAAACACTACGTTACAAATTGTTACACAAAGTTAAAGTAGAATATCATCCCTGTCAAATCATATTGTTATGTAATGGCACAATTTGGATAAATACCCTTATTTTTTTCTTTTCCCTGACAGTTATATTTCTGGGCAAAAGAAAAATAGACATAAAAAAAGTGCAACAAAGTCCCTCACTTTATTACACTTTAGATTTATGATTATCAATTAGTTAATCGTCGAATTTTGGTAATGATACCGCTTTCGACAATTAGGTGTACAGAATTTTGCCTTCTTTGGTCTATGCTCAATATTGCGTCCACATTCAAGACAATCCATTTGCCTCACCGATGGAGCGACCAATTCCATTTGGGGTGCTAGTCGCTCCATTGAACGAAAAATCTCCTACTGGTTTCTTTTCTTCTTTCTTATTATTTCTCATAGTAAGTATTAATCTAATCTCCAAAAGGAATCCAATAAAAATTAAAAATAGAAAAATATCTGAATAGGGGTGAGCGTCTAAATTTGACCACATTTTAGCTACTTTATTAGCTAATAAAATATCATGGACAACTAAGCCGAGCGAACCAAGTAGCCCTAACCAGCCACTAAATTTCTCGCCTTTTGAAAAATCCCTAATACTTGCTACTAGTAAAAAAAATCTAACTAATTCTTGAATAACAGCAATTAAAATAGCTATTGCAAATGCAGTTCTACCAAATCGAATTTTAAATAACTCTTCATAATAATCTACTGAAAAAATCCCAATGGCAATAAAAGAGAGTAATGCTAGTAATAGCAGACCAATTGGGACAATACTAGAAATTCTTTCCATGACGTTTTGTGCGTCAATTAAGTTTTTTGTATTAAATTGCATTTACAAAGTTTTTTATTTGCCCTATCAGTTCGGTATAACTGGTGGGGCATTGTTTTAAAATAAGGTTTAAATGTTGCTTTCTCATTTATATGCTTTCTGTCTTGTATCGCTACAATGCCATTCATTTACATCATTATAGCCTTTAAATAAATATCTTAGGTCAACGGTAGGAATACTAGTTTGAGTAGCTAAAAAGGCAGTTGTATTGTTTCCTGTTGTGTCGTTATCTAACATTAAATATGCCTTCTTATAATCATTTAGTGTGGGTAGTATTTTAACGGCATTAGAACAGCTATTTAGGACTAGAATATCACTTTGTAATCTTTCCTTACAAATCATACTTAGCATATCCATAAAGCCTTCAAAAACGGTTATAGAATCATACCCTTTTTGTATCGTTGTAAAATACTTATTACCTGTGCAGCCTTTGAAATATTTATTCCTAATTTCATAGCCTCCTTTATCGTTTTTAAAAGCAAGTCCAAAGTAATGTTTGTCATTTGATAAGTAGTAGATTTCTCCTAATAAACCATCTATTTTAGTTGGACAAATACCCCGTTGTTCTAAATAGGATAGGAGTGCTTGATTTTGAACGTTTGCTACTGTTTTTTTAACTACAAATTCATGTTCAACTTTCTTTTTTACAAATTCTAATTTGGGGAAAATTTTTGCACTCAATTTATGAATGGTTTCTTTAAAATTTTCATTCCAAAGCAGCATAGCTAATTTGATAATATCTCCGCCTTCACCGTCACCGAAATCATACCATGTGTTTAGTTTCAAATTCACTTTAAAACTGGGTGTTTTTTCGTTTCTGAAGGGAGAGGCAAACCAAAGAGAGTATGTTGTATTTTTCTTAATACTAAATCCCTGTGCCTGTAAAAAAGACTCAATGGGAATAGCTTTTATTTCCTTTATGTTGATATTCATTTTTAGATATATTTTCGGGGGAAAAGAAAAAGATAATTTTGGTTTATTTTTCTTTTGCCCAGATTGAAGTAATGTAGTTAGTGTAGATAATTCTCAACCTTTTTTAAAAAGAAAAAAATTAGAAAGTTTTTAGAAGCTACATTTACTACACTTTCTACACTAAAAAATGATTAATAGTGTAGTTAGTGTAGCTAGTGTAGCTGTTTTTAAAACTTTTTCAAAAAAGAGTGTAGAAAGTGTAGTTAGTGTAGGTAATTTTCAAACTTTATTTTTTTCTAAGTAAACTATGATACCTTGACTATGCCTGCCTACCATAATATTTAAGCTTTCAAGCCTACGCCTAAAATTCTTCTTATTCAATGCCGTATAGCCACTACTTATACAGTAAATTCGGTATTCTCCATAAATCAATTTTAATGATTTAGAAGATGAAGAGGATACCTTCCAATTTTCTTCCTCTAAGAATAATTTAACGCTATCGGACTCCTTTCGATAACTTTCCATTAAAGTATTGACTTTCTCACTTTCTGTGAACCTTCCATTTTTAAGTAATCGTTCTAGCCCCTTTAACATCCAATTGAAAACCCCATCTAACTCTTCACTAATAATTTCATTAGCTAGATTAGGGTTTCGTTCTAATTTTGGAATAGTTACTGAGAATGGAATTATGAGAAAACGCCTAAAGTAAGCCTCATTATGTTCTACGTTTTTTGGCAACTCATTACAGTTAAATATTAACTTAGCATAATGCTTTAAAGTAAATGGTCTTCCGTAAGGTAATCTTGCAGGTATTGCTTCACCAGAGGATAACTGCTTAAAAATATTAGCATTTATATTTCCTTTAATTTCACTAGAATAATTCAATAATTTATTTGCTAATGTAGCCCTGTGGTATTCGCTTTCTAAACTTGCTAAATCACAATTTGATATATTTCTTTCTCCAAGCATAGCGTTCACTATTTCAAAAAATACAGATTTACCATTGGCTCCACTTCCATAGAGTAGTAGGCATTTCTCTAATTTTAAATGCTTAGTAAAAACATACCCTAAATATTCAGATAGAATAAACTGACATGATATATCGGGTAAAACTTTATCCAAATATTTTTTAAATTTTGGGCAATCGGCACTTGGTAAATAATTAAAATTTAATTGGTAAGTTAGAAAATCGGAAGCTCTAAATTCTCTTAATTGAAAACCGTCTTTATTAATTTCAAATGTTCCATTCTGCAAATTAATGAGTACCTTATTTTTAATGATTTCAGGTTCTTTAAAGTTAGCTGAAAACAAAAATTGGTCATACAACTTCCTAGCAAATGCATAATGTTTTGCATCATATTTATCTATACCCATTTTCTCCGCAGCTTCGCTTAAAAAATAAGAGATTTCATCCTTTCCAATCAGATTCCAGTATTGCCCGTTATATAGATATATTGTTTCAGCATATCTACGCATCCCCCAATCTTTTGCTTTTGCTAGATCCAAAAGATATTTCATTGAACAAATAAGATAGTGTTTTTGCTTTAATTTTTGCCCTTTAGGTATTTTCCCAGATTCATAAAAATCTTGTTCTTCTACTTCTTTTAGCAGGTTCTCAAGAAGTTCATTATGCGGTATTATCTGGGCTAAGTTTTTATTAGATTTAGCCTCTATTATTTCCATGTTTTTCTTTCTTTTTTAAATGATTTAGAAAGAAAATAGAAGCGGTGGCATTAAGCATTTTTTAACAAAATAAACTAGCAGTTGATTCAACCTTAATTTATTTGTATCTTTATACCTCAGTTATACTTCTATTTTCTAAAATTTAGAGTAACGCAGGAGTTATTGGTCGGACTACCAATAACTCCTTTTTAATTAATTTTTCCTTCTTCTAATGCTTGTAAAATTTCAATTCTTTTCGATAATAGTTTCCCACGCATCGTGTAAACTTTAATTATACCTTCATCTTTCATTCTGTTGTAAGTGTTTCGGCTAATTCTAAGTAAGTTCATTACTTCAGAAGAAGTAAGTATTTCTGGTTTATACTCTTTTTTGAGTATCTTCTTAATTGCAGCAATTTCCTCCTTATACTCTTTACCGAGTATTTTTTTAATTGAAGCAACGTCAGTTTGAAGGTCATTAAATTGCTCTGTTGTAATTTCCATATTTATTTGGATTTTTTGTTAATAAATTGTACCAAAAGGATACCTTTCTATTCCATTTATATGCAAAATACAATTTTATGTTGTTCTGTGCAACATTTTTTCAGCATTTCAAACAAAAAAACACATTTACCCTAATCCTAAGTTGATAATTGCTGATTTATATTTCTCATTTCTTCTGAATTTTTGACTAAATTGTTTATAATTAGTATTGTTTCTTTACTTGATAATTCACTCATTTCTGATTCGTAATCTTGAAATATTTTTTCTAATATCGGATGCTTATCAAGTAATATTTTTTCAGATTCTTTATAAGATTCAGACTCTATAAAACCTTTGAAAGTCAAGAGAATAGAATCATCTGCAAGCCAATCTATTATTCGACAATCTTTCCTAAAAAATTCCATACGGAATATTAAAAATTTCATTACAGAGGCTACTCGCTTTTTATAAATTTTAGGAAAAATTTTAATCAAAGGAAAATGAGGAATATCAGGTGTAAAACGTTTGTCTTGATAGAAATGGTAGGTACTTATAAAATTAAATTCATCAAAAGCAGAATAAATATTTTCAAATACTTCTCCTTGTTGTTTATAATCGGTTAGGATTTTATTAAATTCATTATAAGTAAAATGGTCTCCTAAATACATTAATAAGTATTTTCCCAATTCATTGGAAAGAACATTTAAAATTGGTGTACTATATTTAACAGCCCTTAAATTTAATCCAACTAAAGTATATTTATCACCGACCTTATCGTATTCATATCTAACAATTTTTTCTAGATAATCTTCTAATCCTGCATCTAAAGAAAAGTTTTCGTCTTCATACTCCTTTAAAGTAATTTTACGAATGGGGGAATATTCCTCACCATGTTCTATATAGTCAGGCAGAATAAACCTCGTAGAGTGCCTGTTAAAAATCACTTTTAAGTAAACAGGATAAACAACTTCGCCATCCTTGTTTTTATCAGGATTCTTCGATTTGATTATAGAAAATTTAAAACTTATTTTTTTCTTTTTCATAACTACCATTTTACATTTTCTAAGGCATTTTCAATCATTTCATTACTCAAATGCACATAAATCATAGTTTCTTTTAATTTGCTATGCTGCATCATTTTTTGAAGTACAGGGAGTTTTACTTTTGTTGCTAGTGATGTTCCAAAGGTATGTCTCCCAACGTGTGTAGTTAAACTTTTTTCAATACCTGCTAAAGTTCCGATATTCTTTAATTCTCTATTTACATGCTGTTCCGTCAATTCTCGAAAGAATGCCATATCATCATAAAAAGCGTGATTATCAAAGGCTTCTTCTTTATGTTTCAATAAGTATTTCTTTATTAGTTGTTCTGGTTTAGAAAGTTTTCCTTTTACTGGAAATAAATTATACAAGGGAAGTAAAATTCGTTTACTAGTTTTTTGGGAAATCATATCTAGTTGATACCCTTTGTCTGTTGTAATAATATGGCATTTTGCAACTCTAGATACATCAGAATATCTAAGTCCAGTATAGCAAGAAAACAAGAAAAGGTCTTTTATATTTTGGAGAGAAATTTCAAATTCACTAATTTCTAAAGCCTCAATTTTTGCTAATTCTCTTTCTACTAAAAAGGTTCTAGTTGTTTGCTCTCTTTTTACTTCAAATCGTTTATAAGGATTACTATTAATATCAAGCAAATCCAGTTTGATAGAGAGGTTAATAAATTTCTTAACTATCTTATGGTATTTAGCCCTAGTATTAGTCCCTTTGACTGACTTTTGAAGAAATAAATCAAAATTTCTTATAAGATTATAATTAAGGTCTTGAAAGAAAATAACTTTTTTAAAGGATTTGAATTTGGAAAGAGTAGTGATATAGGTTTGTCTGGTGCTTTCTTTTACATTTTCGTTGTACAATTCTTTTTCAAAGAAATCTGTAAACGATTTAAAAGCACTAATTACTTGGTAGTTTTCTAGTTGTGGCAAGTGGAATTTCCCATTTTGCCTGCCAGATGTTTTTAATTCAAAGACTTCCATTTCTTGGATTTGAAGTCTAATTTGATTGTTTAATTCACGTTGGCTGGAATGCTTAATAACTTGCTTATTTTTAACATCCCATTGTCTTGGTGTTACATAAATTTTTGTAGAAAAATATTTGTTCTCACCATTGAGATAGGCACGAATTTGAATTAATGCAGTTCCATCTTTTCTTAGCTTATTCTTACGGTTAAATATTTTAGTATATTTTACCTTCATGTTGTATTAGTTTAATTTGTGACATGGAAAAATCTAAAAATGGAATAGAAAATTTCTCGGTACAAATTAAGTACAAAAAACAACAGGATAATATGGAAACTAATGGTACAAGATGGAATAATGAGCATTCATAAGTACCTACTTACCAACTTTTTAGTAAATAATTTAAACAAAAAAGGCGCATATTGCTATGCGCCTTTAGCGGTCCGGACGGGACTCGAACCCGCGACCCCCTGCGTGACAGGCAGGTATTCTAACCAGCTGAACTACCGGACCTTGCTCTTTATATGGTAGGCAATATTAATGCCATTAATATGTACTCAATCAAACTTTATAAAGTTTCAAAAAACTGAGATAAAGTAAGTTACACATTGCTTTTCTTCTAAAGCGATGCAAATATACATTGATTTAAAATTAGATGCAAGATAAATTGTTAAAAAAATAAAAAAAATAAAGATATTCTTTTGAACCCACTAGTTATTAGTAGCTTTGTGGAGTATTTATAATTTAAGGATGTGGTAAACATTATTTTTAAGTAGTGAATAATTTTTTTACTACTTATATTATCTAGCACTTAAGAACTTCAGTTTATGCAATTTTTAGATTTTGAAGAACCTTTAGAAGCTTTGTATGACCAACTTGAAAAAATTAAGCAAGTTGGAGAAAAAGGGGAGGTAGATTTATCTACGACGATTAAGGAGTTAGAAAATAAAATAAAAAATAAACGGAAAGAAATTTATTCCAATTTGACGGGTTGGCAAAAAGTCCAATTATCCCGTCATCCAGAACGTCCTTATACTTTATACTACATCAACCAGATGTGTAAGAAGTTTGTAGAGTTGCATGGAGACAGATATTTTGGCGACGATAAGGCGATTGTTGGAGGTTTAGGAACTTTGGATGGGCAGACGGTGATGATTTTGGGGCATCAGAAAGGCGTCAATACCAAAATGCGCCAGTACCGTAATTTTGGAATGGCAAATCCAGAAGGTTATCGAAAGGCTTTGCGCTTGATGAAAATGGCAGAAAAATTTAATTACCCTGTTGTTTGTTTAATTGATACGCCAGGTGCTTATCCAGGAATTGAAGCAGAGGAAAGGGGACAAGCAGAAGCGATTGCTCGAAATTTATTGGAAATGGCGCAACTAAAAGTGCCTATCGTTTGTGTAGTTATCGGAGAAGGTGCTTCTGGTGGAGCGATAGGGATTGGTTTGGGAGACAAGATTGCTATGTTGGAGAACACTTGGTATTCTGTGATTTCTCCTGAGTCTTGTTCTTCTATTTTATGGCGCAGCTGGGATTATAAAGAACAAGCAGCAGAAGCTTTAAAATTGACGGCTGAACACATGCATGGTTTTGGGATTGTAGATGACATTATCAAAGAACCATTAGGAGGGGCACATGGCGCACCAGAAGAAATGGCTAAAATTTTAAAAAGATATATAAAAAAAGCAATTGCCGAGTTGAAAGAAATGAGTGTAGAAGAAAGAATTGAAAAGCGTATTCAAAAGTATAGTGAAATAGGGCAATATGACACTATAGACCTAGAAACAACAACTAAGTAATTTAAGGGTTGTGTTCTAGGAATCGGTACAGTTAATCTCCAATTAATTGAACTACCACAAAAGACAAAAATTATGAGCATACTGACTCAATATCGAGAGAAGTTGCACCTCAAAGACGTTGAACAAGGTATTCAACAAAAAAAATCAACTGGAAATTTTACGGGATTAGCCAAAGTAGGTATCTTAATGGATGCTACGGAGGAGGCGACAAGAATAGAAGCACTGACTTTTGTTGAACAACTTAAAAAAAAGGCTGGAAATATTCAAATACTAGGATATATAGATACAAAAGAAGTAAAAGCCAAACTTCCTTTTGATTTTTTTTGTAAAAAAGATTTAGATTGGCTTTGGCGACCAAAAAATCCCCTAACCAACACATTCAAACAAGAGACATTTGATTTGCTCATTAATCTTTGCCAAACAGATTGTTTCCCCCTTGAGTATCTAGCAGTATCAACAAATGCAAATTATAAAATTGGTGCCCTAACGGATTATCCAAATAATTATGACTTAATGCTCGACTCCAAAAATTTAGAAAAGTATTTGGAGCAAGTAAATTTTTTTCTTGTAAAATTTAGCAATTAAAATGAATCAGTTTCGTGGAACAGGAGTCGCCTTAATTACCCCTTTTAGTAATGATGAAGTGGATTACGCAGATTTAGAGCGAATCATTGAATATAATATTAAGGGTGGAGTGGATTATTTAGTTTCTCTAGGTACAACTGGAGAAGCAGTCAATTTATCGGAAAAAGAATGCCAAAAAGTATTAAGATTTACCGCTAAAGTCGCCAATGGTCGAGTTCCCCTAGTTGCAGGACTTTTTGGAGATAATAATACTTTTCGATTGGTCAATCGCTTAAATAAATATGACTTAGAAGGATATGCTGCGGTTATGTCGGCTAGTCCACATTATGTCAAGCCTAATCAAGAAGGTATTTTTAGACATTTTATGGAGGTAGCAAAAGCTGCCCCTTTACCTATTATTTTATATAATGTACCAGGAAGAACTTCTTCTAATATGAGTGCCGCCACTACTTTACGTTTAGCGCATGCTAGTGATAAATTCATTGCCATTAAAGAAGCTTCTGGGAACATCGTGCAAGCTGCTAAAATTATTAAGGATAAACCAGACAATTTTTTAGTAATTTCTGGTGACGACCCTACAGCTTTAGGCTTAATTGCTTGTGGTGGAGATGGGGTTATTTCTGTTATTGCGAATGCTTTCCCTGTGGAATTTTCTGATATGATTCGAGCAGCCTTAAATGGTGACTTTGCTACAGCTGCTCAGTTAAATTTACAATTAATCAATGTACACGATTGGTTATATGTAGATGGCAACCCCGTAGGTATCAAAGCAGCTTTGAGTATCTTAGGCTATTGTAAAACAGATGTGAGATTGCCGCTTGCACCAATGGCTTCCGCAAATTTCAATCAATTAAAAAAAGAAATAGACAAAGCTTTGACTACTGAACCAGTCAAGGCATAAACTCTCTGACTTAATTATAAACAAGTTGCACTTTACTGATTTTGAGCGAGTATAGTGTATAAACAAATTAGTATGGATTTATTTGACAAAATTAAAGGTAATTTAGGGCCGCTTGGAAAATGGGCTGATGTTGCTGATGGTTATTGGGCTTTTCCAAAATTAGAAGGTGAATTATCAAGTAGAATGAGATTCAACGGCAAAGAAATTGTTTGTTGGAGTATTAATAATTACCTAGGTTTAGGGAATCATCCAGCAATTAGACAGATAGACGCAGACGCAGCCAAAGAATATGGTTTAGCTTATCCGATGGGATCGAGAATGATGTCTGGAGATACGGAGGAGCATTATAAACTAGAAGCAGAATTAGCGGAGTTTGTACAAAAAGAAGCAGCAGTATTGGTGAATTTTGGATACCAAGGGATTATGTCTGCTATTGACGCTTTATTAGAGCGTAGAGATGTGGTCATCTATGATTCTGAATGTCACGCTTGTATCTTGGATGGTATGAGAATGAGTTTGGCTAAGCGGATTGTCTTTGATCATAATGACATTGCTGGTCTAGAAAAGGGATTAAAAAGAGCGACTAAATTAACCGAAGCTTCTGGTGGTGGTATCTTGGTAATTTCGGAAGGGGTATTCGGAATGCGTGGAGACCAAGGAAAACTACGAGAAATTGTAGCTTTAAAAGAATATTATAATTTCCGATTTTTGGTCGATGATGCACACGGTTTTGGTACTTTAGGGGCAACTGGTGCAGGTGCTGGAGAAGAGCAAGGAGTACAAGATGAGATTGATGTTTATTTCTCTACTTTCGCTAAATCTATGGCAAGTATTGGTGCTTTTTTAGCAGGAGACAAAGAAATTATGCGTTACTTGAAGTATAATATGCGTTCGCAAGTATTTGCCAAAACGTTGATGATGCCGTTGGTGAAAGGTGCGATGAAGCGTTTAGAAATGTTGAAGGACACTACGCATAAAGATAAATTGTGGGCAATCGTTGACGCCTTACAATCTGGCCTAAAAGAAAGAGGTTTAGATATAGGGAATACCAATAGTTGTGTAACGCCTGTGTATATGCATGGAAGCATGGATGAAGCAATGGAGTTAGTTCGGGATATGCGGGAAAATTACGGTATTTTCTGTTCGATGGTGATTTATCCTGTTATTCCTAAAGGAATGGTGATTCTACGATTGATTCCTACGGCCTCTCATACCTTAGAAGATGTGGAATTGACGTTGGATGCTTTTGAGGCGATTGCTAAGAAATTAAAGGATGGTTATTATAAAGCAATGGAAGGCAAATATACGAGTCAATTAGCTTAGAAAATAAATTGCTAGAACAATAGCAAAGTATATATTTTTATAAAAGACTTCTAGGGTTGCTAAAACTTTAGAAGTCTTTCTATTTTGGGCAATTATGCTAACCTACTTCTGCATTAAATAAATAAAAGTCATGGTTTTCTTTAAAGCAATTATCAGTTTTCTAAAAGATAAACAATATAGAGATTTATTGGTGACCAGTATGGTGATTTTATTGATAGGTACATTTGCTTATCATTACTTAGAAGGTTGGGATTTTATAGATTCGCTCTATTTTTCTGTTATTACTTTGACAACGGTAGGTTATGGCGATTTTTCTCCACAAACTAGTGGCGGTAAAATTTTTACCATTTTTTATATTTTCATTGGCTTAGGAATGATTTTAAGTTTTTTACATACGCTCTTTGACCATTTTAATAAGGAGCGGCAGGAGTATAAAAAACCAAAAGAGTAGAACTAAAAAATCAAAAAACAGTCAAGCCTTAGGCAAAGAGAAAAAAATAATTAGCCAAATCAACTAAAATCTTCCAAGTTGTGTAATTTTGAGAAATGAAAATAACAAAAGAGAATTTTATAAACTTATTGCCAAGTTTAAAAATAGCGAGTGAAAA